>OGYI01002027.1_pt1 | contig 16840 bp, 16 predicted proteins | sample 1576521 | NCBI WGS metagenome assembly OGYI01 (sample SAMEA3541484, study PRJEB24748) | human gut metagenome | biome: human gut; feature: human-associated habitat; material: faeces | place: China | collected 2012
TATATGACTTTTGAATATCTATAACCAATAATGCTCTCATGTTTTGCCTCTTACAAATTCCTCTCTTATCCATGGACAATTAGCAAGCAATTGTTGTTTACTCATTCAGTCAAGTTCTTATCACCCCAAGCTTTCATGCAATCGAGAACCGATAAAAAGCTCTCTCCAAGTTCCGTCAAAGTGTATTCTACTCTTGGAGGAACCTCACAATAATCGTGACGATTGATGAATCCGTCGTTCTCCAGTTCTCGGAGCTGTTTCGTCAGGGAACTTTCCGTAATTTCTCCGATTTGGCGACGAAGCTGTCCGAATCGTCTGACATCACATTTTCCGATATACCAGAGTAGCTCAATCTTATATTTTCCACTCAATAGTTTTTGAATAGTAGAAATTGTTTTACAGCGACTAATCGCAGATTCTGTTTTTCTCATCCTTTTTATCTCCCTTTTTTATCATCGTACTCTATTTTGCATCAAAATGGAAGGTACTTCAAAAAAGTACAGTACTTTTATTATTATTGTGTTTTGCTATAATGATGGCAACGAGACAGTTATGTGTAGGTTTGCCTCGTTGCCTGCGCATAAATTTATTAATATGAGGTGATTATTATGCATTACACAGGAACGATCTGGCGTCCGCCATACGAAGCAGACTCGCTACTTTTAGAAGTTACTGCAGGCTGCACCCACCACAAATGCAAATTTTGTACCCTGTACAGTGACCTGCCATTCAAATTCAGGATGACTCCCATGAAAGACATCGAGAATGATTTACTGGAAGTACAAACCCTGCGAACAAATCCCTATTCAAAGATGGTAACACGCCTTCAAGGGAAGGACGCCCCTGAGCCAATCCGACGTGTTTTTTTAACTGGCGCAAATCCATTCATTTTAAAAACAGAGAAACTGCTTGAAATCTCAACACTCATTAAAAAATACCTGCCTTCTGTTACTTCCATCGGCTGTTTTGCCCGCATCACGGATTCTGTAAACAAGACAGACGATGATCTGATGCTACTTCGAAATGCAGGTTACAATGGGCTGACCATCGGTGTGGAAACAGGAGATGATAATGCATTAGCATTTATGCGAAAAGGTTATACTTCTCAGGATATTCTAACACAATGCAAAAAGCTGGAACAGGCTGGCATTGAATATGGATTCTTCTATCTAACCAGCATTTCCGGTAAGGGAAAAGGTGAGGTTGGTGCGAAAGCCTCCGCAAATGTTTTTAATCAACTGCATCCCTTCCTGATTGGCCCGAATATGCTGACGATTTATCCCGAATCCGAGCTCTATCAGGAGATTCAAAACGGAAACTGGGAAGAAGAAGGAGAACTTGAAAAATATCGGGAACTTCGAGCTCTTGTAGAAAATCTAAATATTTCAACATACTTTGCCGCAATGGGAGCTTCAAATGCTTTTCAACTCAGGGGACGTTTACCAGATGATAAAAAGCACTTACTGAATACACTTGACAAAATCATTTCAGAGGTCAGTGAAGAAGATTTACGTCATTACAGAAAAAATCTCCGGCATCTATGATAAACTATATTTTGGGATACACCTAAGCAACTTAAAATAATAGATTCATTCACATCACTTCTTTAGCACACTTGGCAATATATTCCGCATAATATAGTAATTATTCCGCAATATATCAATTATATTTTGATATATTGCGGAGTATTATTTTCGTTTGGTTGCCCTTGTATGCATCCTGCTTTGAAACTTCAGCCTTTTGCAATCTCTACATTTTTACCTGAAAAGGCGATGCCATATTTTACGATTTCCTTAATTCCACGGTCCTTCATATCTGTATCATAGTGCTTATCCTCAATATGCTTTAGAACCTCAGCGGCGGATGCAGATAAACCGGCATTATCCTTTGTCGCTTTGAATTCCATGATAACACCCGGCAAAGAATGTATAAAGACTCCCTGTCTGTGATTAAAATGTAGCATAAAGCAATGTGCAAAAATCCCGACAGCCAGGCGATCGGATAATAATGATACCAGAAATGTTGTTCTGCAATTCTCTGCCTGAAAGTCAGGTCTTTATCAAAAACAACTGCCATGGTGGCACCTCCCTAGTAATTCCAGATCTCGTATCCCTGCCGTCTGGCAGAATCATATACCGGCTGCATATTCTTCTGCAGAATATTATAGAATTCTTCCCTGGTATTTCCCGGTCTGTACAGTTCCTGTCCTGCCCAGATAGAATGCAGATTGTCCCGATAACATGCCTCAAAAAGCTTATGAAGTCCCGCTTTTTCATGGATCAAGGTATACATGCCATATTGATTCTCAGCGAACACAACAAAGAAAGGATCCCATTTCGGAAGCTTATTACTCTTAGATGAATTCAGAGAAGAGTCCATCGGCATTAGGTTCCAAAGCTCATCATTCATCACGAAGGACCACGGGATAAAGTGATCCACATCATACTGCTTTGTAACAATTGGCTTGCCAGTAAAGACATCCCTGACTCCTCGCTCATCCAGAATACCTTCCCATAGCTTACGCACCCTATTCAGCTTCCGCATCTTTTCATCCATTGGTGCCAGTTTGTAAATGAGGCCCGGAACTTCCGGATTATTATTCTGCAGCCATTTCACCTTCTCATATTGTATCCATCCCAGAATATTTAGCGTGTTATCCTGGATCATCCGCATCCAATCAGAATTGAAATGAACTTCCTTTTTCAGCTTACTGCTATCTCCGAAGGTGTATGGAAGACGAATTACTGTGTTATCGATCCGTCTGATATACTCGGTTAATCTACGAATACTACCCCACGGCACTTCTTCTGAGCTTTTTGAGAAAAAACCTGCCAATGCTCGACCAGGGACCATATTGGTCAGCTGTTCCTTAGAAAGTTTCAGCTCAGCATTGTGCTCCCGAATTGCATTTTTGATTTCCACTTTAGATGCATTTGCAGGAAGGTCACTGAGTTCTGTTAGTTTAAGAACAGCACGTTCCAGACCGTCTCTGACAAGACCATCTGCCTGCATGCCACTAAGGTGAATATGAAATTCTCTTACGGAATACCATGCATTACAGATCATCTCATCGATAATCGCATCAAAAGTAGTATTCGGGATTCCCTCAGAAATAATATCCACGATTGCTTCCAGCCAGTAAAATTTGTAACAGTAGGAAGGATCTTTCATCATCTGAGAAAAGCCCTCAATATCCAAAGTGTTATGGTATTCTCCATTGATATTTAATGTATATCCAATTTGCGGAGTATCAAATTGAGCCATTTCTCATCACCTCTTCCTGCTCTGACATCACCAGTGATCCAGTGGTCTTCTACCGTAAGCTCCGGTATCCCTTTCATAAATTCCTGAAATGTATCTTCCCTAAAGTCTGTAAAATAACGTCCGTTACGCTCTCCTTCAAAATCGCCGTACTTGAAGGAAGTATAGATTACACCGGTACTTTTAAGCGCATCACACATTTTTCGAATCACTGGAAGCAGCTCATTCTTTGGCAAATGCAAAATAGAAGAGCATGCCCAGATACCATCATATGTATTGATATCATCCAATTCCCCAAACAGCATTTCTTTCACTGCAATACCGGTAAAGCTACTTACTAATCTACAGATTTCTGCTGAACCATCCGTTGCTGTAACCTGATATCCTTTATCCAGAAAATATCTGGTATCACGGCCGGAACCGCATCCGAAATCGAGAATCGATGCATTTTCATCCAATAATCGTAAAAATCGATCCTGAGCCTGATGCATATCAACATTCTGTGTACTCTCTATGAAGTTTTCCGCATTAAGGTTGTAGTAATCAATCGTATGATTCATTTTCATACTTCCTTTCTTCTGCTGCACATCCAAAGTCCAGGTCTCACTTTTTAATTTCATTACTCCCAAATACTTGAAATTGTTTCTGCGCTCAGTAATTCTTGTAAATTCACATATCGACAGGAACGAACAGGCTTTTTGTTATTTCCCATAGGTATTTTATCAATTTTCTTTGCTTTATCTTTAAAATAAATAATATACTTACCAGTTTCCTTATATTTTTCAATTCTGTCAACAGAAGCGTAATATGTAACACCTGATACAGGAGCCACCTGATATGCAGCAACATATTTTATTCTATTTAACATCGGTGCAGAAATTCTTACGGCATACCAACAATTTTCTCCAAGGAATACCTGATTAAATCCTTCTTCCATAGCTGGAACAATGATAGTGTCTAATTCATCCACATCTGCTGTTTCTTCATTGTCTACGTCAATTTCCTGATCATCATAGAAAGGTGTAAATTTATGAGCAATGTCTCCGTTTGCTTTATAGGACTCAAACTCTAAAACAGTAATTTCATCATTTAACTTAGATTGAACTCTTTTCAACTGCTCTGTATATTCATCTATAATGACAATAATAGAAATTGGCATTTCATAAATCACATGGTACAAAAGCTCTGTTTCATCGCTGAATTTTGTTTTTGAATCTTGGACGTAATTTTTTAGCATCTTCTGTTTTTCAGAGTCTTTTGCGATTTCTTCCATTAAAATATTTTTCAATTTATACTTATTATCATCAAAAGCCATCGAAAACTTCAAAAGCTGTTCTGCTATATGACCATAAAGGTCATGACTTTCCATCTCTATCTCAATAAAATATAATTTGGGTTCTGTATGGAAAGTCAAATCTAAGCAATATCCATCAGGAATGGTATTCCCAATCTTCTTTTTGATTTCAAAGTAAATTGACTTTTCTCCGAAGATAGCAGTTTTATTTTTCACAATTTCCTGTTCAAATTCATTCTCCGTATTATATTTATAGGGTTCCAAAATACCTTGTTTTGTAATTAATTTGTACATATTCTCACTTACTTTCCGTAAACTTCATTATTTCGTCAATAGTACAATTCAGTGTTCCGCATATCTTTTCGACAGACTGCATGGAAATATATTCATTTCTTCCCAATTTGGTGAGAATATTCCCGCTGATTTCCGAACGATATTGTAATTCAATTTTTTTCATATCCTTTTTAACCAAAAGTTTTACAGTCTTTCATAGCATATTGCCATGTCTGTACCTCCATGTATAACTACACAAATTGTATCACGTTCTCATTAGATTGAATACCTCAAAGATTTTGATTCTCCATATTTCAGCTGCAAATTAATAAATTACTTTCGGACAGCTGGCTACCTTCAACAACTGTAACCTCACCACTTTCTTCATTTAATCATAATAGGTTCTTTATGAATATTATAATACCAAGTTATTACGTTCTAAAAAATATAAATATTGAAGAATTAACCTGTCTTATTTGTAAATGCTCAATAGCCAGTACCTCCAAAAATTAAGAGCTACCTCACGGCAGCCCTGATTATCAGTTCTTTCGAATCCCGTCCGGTAGATTTGGTGACCACGGTAACAGATCATCCAGAAAGGACCGGTCGGTATCATCCAGATGCTTCGGTATCTCTTCTAAGAGACATACGAAGTAATCGTACGGTTTTAGGTTGTTTGCCTTTGCTGTTTCTGCAATGCTGTAAATGATTGCGAATGAATGGGCGCCGTTGAGGGTGTCGATCATCTGCTAAGAGTTCTTCTAGTTTCCCCTCTTCGCGGTAGATTGCCTGGATCTGTTTCATCACCAGATAGGCGTTGGACTTATTGCGCTGTTCTTTTGAAACAACATTCATTGCCTCATCAAACTTTCTTCTGGCATGGACCCAACAGCCTGCAATCCTCAGATCCTCGCATTCCTTCTCCACTTTGTGGTAAACCTGATACCCATCAGTCACACAAATGCCGGAATAATTCTTGAGGAATTCTCTTGGGTGGAAGCTGTTGCGGGTTTTATGGTAATCGTACAGCACAATCTGTTTGTCTTTGTACAGATGTCCGGAGCGATATACCCACATGTAGCTCTTTGATCCGGAAGGACGACCATCTCGGTTTACCAAAACAGGAGTTTCATCTGCCTGGATCACATGGTAATCACACAGTTTTTGATGGAGATAATCGTACAGGATTGCCAAGTGGCTTTCGCCCAGTCGGATCATCCAATTGACCATGTTTTGACGTGTGATGTTAAAACCATAGCGGGAAAACTCCTGTTCCAGGCGATAGTAACTTAAAGAAAAGATGTTACACATCCACATTTCGTAGCTGTAAGACTTACTGATGCAGAGATGGCTCTCTTAGATCAGGAGGCATCCACGCTTGGCATTTCCAGATCGGAGTTTTTAGAAAATTACTTCTTGATAAGGAAATTACAAACAGGACCGAAGTTGTAGCTGACATGGATGAACTCCGGCATCTGGTCAATGAATATAGAAAAATTGAATCAAACCTTAATCAGATTGCAAAATATTTTAACACTGGTGGAGAGAGTTCTTCAGATTACATGGACAAGCCCCATGAGCATGAAGCTGGATTTAAGCACCGGTCCACAACAAGATTTTTGAATCATTTAAAAAAAGAAGTCATAAAGATGTGTAACCGGGAAGGGCTCCGTCAGGTGAATCTGCTTTCTCCGGCACCTGCAAAAATAACAAGATGAGAATACTGGGCCAAGACACATGGACAGGAGCAAATGAATCAAGTGAATGAGAAAATACGTGCTGCTGGACTAAAACCGACTTCGAGTGTATTCCAGACACAAAAGCAATTTCTGCGGAATGCCATTGATGGCTACTCGCAGTTATCCGGAAGTTTCGATGAATTTCAATCTCTGCTTTTGGACAAATACAATATTTCTGTCGTTGCAAAATGCGACATAGCTGCATAAAATACCGCAAATCCAACGAATCAATATCTTTTTAAAAAACGATATTTTCACCAAGGGGTAAGTTTGCCCTTTTTTAGGAGAAAAATATTTTTCATTTATCTATCGACATTTATTAGCTGGACTTTTCCTGTAATCCAAACAAAAATACCCGTTCAGATTAGATTCTTTTTTATTGAATCTGATCCAAACGAGCATCTCGATTGTCATTAGATAGAACTAATGAAATATTCTATTGTTTCAGCTAATCAGAATTTGCACGAAAGCAATGAGCAATACAGAAATAAAAAATATGAATATATTTTTGTTTCTATAGGGTGAATGCCCGTGACTGAGCAGCTTAGCTGCAAAGGCGCACTGCCTTTACCCCTTTTTACACTGTTTTACATTCCCGGCCTACTTTTCTCATCTCATTGAAAACAAAAAAGCGGTTCATGACATAGCATTTTCTGCTAATCATTACCGCTTTGTTTACAACCGTCCCCTGCGGGAATCGAACCCACAGCTAGCGCTTAGGAGGCGCTTGTTTTATCCGTTAAACTAAGAGGACATCACCGATTTTTCAGTAATTTGGTTCGGTAACCGTTTTATGATTTTCAGCTAATTTTGACTAGCTGGATATCACCAGATCATTCATTTTATTGGCAATAGAGCATCCGCCAAAATGAGGAAAGCCACAATTCCTTCTTAGGAGGCGGTCGCTCTATCCAGCTGAGCTATAGCGACATCTAAACTTACTATACCACCTACAGACCCATAAAGTCAACCGTTCCCTGCATCCAGACATTGCCTCGGAAACGTCGTCCAGGAAGGGGCTCTCCAAGTAAATCTTCTTTATTGATGCAAATATCAAATATCAGGTTATTGCATTCCAGTGACAAAATGTAAATGGACTCTTCCGTCAGGGAATTCTTTACTGCTTCCACACTGAGAATATCCCCCATAATAGAGTACTGATCATAAGCAATGCCATAAGGCATAAAATAGGACTCCACGATTGTCAAAACGTCTTCTTTTTTTGACCGTCGGCTGATGGTCGCATACAAATCAATATCTTCCAAAGTCAGACTTTCTATGGCATCCTGATCTCCTTCCCGGGCTGCGGCAATCATCCGATCCCGATTGATACTCTCATCCCTTCTGCGGCGCACATCCTCTTCGGTTTTCATCAAAGGCAAAATTACCTTTCCCGAAACAGATAGACCAGTCAAATACATCGGCGCATAAAATAAAGAGCCTTTATGAAATTCTGTATAATCAATGAAATCAGCCATATTCAATAATTGAAAAATGAGGGAAACTCCAACCTTCACATTATCACAGATTCCCGCATAAGCATCTCTATCTGACTGTTTTTCAATCGTCACTTCATCCTTTAATGTCGGATTCTTCGCTTTGAAATAAGGAAAATAATATCCAACATGAAATTGGCCGCTTTCATCATATTCTCCGCGGACACTTATCCCTATACGTTCTGCAAACTCCTTAACTTTTTCGCCAAAAACAGCTTCTTCATCCGTAGCTGAAGATACATACTCTGAGGTTGGACGCAACATGACCAGATTTAAAATATCCCTGACATCTTTATTCTTTTTTATGTTACTGAAACCAATTGCCCGCAAGTAATCGTGCATCTCACCCTCCGTTTTATGTTACCTTTTAAGGTGCATATTTGAATAAATATGCACCTTGTTATTTCTTAGGATTCTTTATTATTTAATAACTTCCATGCCGCCCATGTAAGGAATCAAAACATCCGGAACACGGATACTTCCGTCGGCCTGCTGATAATTTTCCATAATAGCTGCGGTTGTCCGGCCGATGGCCACACCACTTCCGTTTAATGTATGAACATATTTAGCCTTATCCTTTACGCCATCTTTATATTTTATATTCGCACGGCGTGCCTGGAATTCCTCAAAATTACTGCAGCTTGAAATTTCTACATAGCGGCCATAACTTGGCATCCATACTTCAATATCATATTTCATAGCGGCTGTAAAACCAAGATCGCCGATACAAATTTTAACGACACGGTAAGGCAGACCAAGACGCTGTAGTACATCCTCTGCATCTCTTGTAAGTTTTTCCAATTCCTCATAAGAATCTTCTGGTTTTGTAAATTTAACCAGCTCAACCTTATTAAACTGATGCTGACGGATCAGACCACGAGTATCTCGTCCGGCCGAACCAGCTTCTGCACGGAAACATGCAGTATAAGCAACATGTTTGATTGGCAATTTAGAGCCATCCAAAATTGTTTCACGATACATATTTGTTACAGGAACTTCCGCTGTAGGAATCAGGAAATATTCTTTTCCATCACCAGTAACTTTATAAGCATCCTCTTCAAACTTAGGAAGCTGACCGGTTCCGATCATACTGTCACGACTAACCATAAATGGTGCAAAAATTTCTTCATAACCATGTTCTCTTGTATGAATATCCAAAAAGAAATTCATAATGGCACGTTCAAGTCTTGCACCGGCATTACGATAAAATGTAAAACGGGCACCAGTTGTCTTTGCTGCAGTTTCTGGATCTAAAATTCCCAGATCTGCTCCTAAATCCCAGTGGGCCTTCGGCTCAAAATCAAATTTTGTAGGTTCACCAAAACGGCGGATTTCTACATTATCTTCATCTGAATTACCTGCAGGAACTGTCGGATTTGGAATATTAGGAATTGTCAACATGTAAGCATTTAATTCAGCATCCACAGCGCTTACCTGGGCATCCAGGAGTTTAATGTTTTCAGAAAGCTTCTTCATCTCTTCCATAACCGGTGCAACATCTTGTCCAGCTTTTTTCATCTGCGGAATTCTTTTTGATTCTACATTCTGTTTATTCTTTAACTGCTCTACTTCAGCCAAAAGTTGTCTTCTCTTTTCATCCATAGATTTAAATTTTGATAAATCGAAATCCTCGTTTCGAGTAGAAAGGGCTTTTTCGACTTCTTCAAAATTGTTTCTTAATAATTTAATGTCAAGCATGTTTTTTCCTCCTCTTTGGAAATCATTTATACATTATATAATAGGCATATCCTTTTTACAACTTAATATACCACAAGTTTCCCGAAATTTCCAGCACTTTATAAATCACATAATGCATATTTATTCATATCATTCGTTGACATAAAAAAGGCAGTTACCAAAGTATCTGCCTTTTTATTTCTATTTACTCATTTCCCATGCCATACTGTTTTGCCTGTTCCAGAGCTTCTGCTTCCTCATCCCCTAACGGAATATAGGACTCGCCTTTAATAATTTCTTTAATATAATTGTAACAGCCATCCTTACTGTGAATGGAATTAATTATAAAACCATCATTCCTGTCATTTAATAATGCACAGGCAAAACTAAGTTTTCCACCCATTTCTTTAAATGCATCATATTTCACGATACCCATTTTTTGATAAGAACGTCCCATACTTTTTTCAAGCCGGGTAATACGATCATTTAAGCTATCATTGACATCTGTAATTTTATTTAAAGACTGCAATTTATTTTGCAATGCCTCATCCAATGATTTTGCACCACGTCCGCCTCGCATGAATGCTCTGTACTTTTTATCAAGTTGATTCTGCTTTCTATGTAAGGTATATATGTATATAAGCATTAAAAGCATAAGAATAAACATGCCTATGATTAAAATACCCGGGTCAAAACTCAATCCTGCTAAAATCTTACTCTCCATATTATCCCACCTGCTTTACTGATTCTATTAAATCAATAATCCTTTCCAGTTCATCATTTGAGTAGTATTCAATTTCAATTTTGCCTTTTTTATAGTTTCTGCTGTGGATGGCTACCTTCGATCCAATGACAGATTTCATTCTTTCTTCCAGTTGATGGTAGATTGTTTCCATTTGCGAGAAGTCTTCTTTCTTCTCTATTCTTTTTTCTTCTTCTTTTTTAATATGTTCCCGAACCAGTTTTTCCGTCTCGCGTACACTCATCTTATTGTCAAATATAAGCATAGCCGTTAAATATTGTTCTTCCTTATCTTCAATAGCCAAAAGCGCTCTCGCATGACCTCCACTGATCATCTCATCAATTACCATCTGCTGAACTCTTTCATCAAGTTTTAAAAGCCTTAAAGCATTTGTTACCGCTGTTCTGCTTTTCGAAACTCTCTGAGCAGCTTCATCTTGTTTTAATCCAAATTCTTCAATAAGTTTCTGATAAGCCTGTGCTTCTTCTATTGGATTCAAATCCTCTCTCTGGAGATTTTCCACAATAGCTATTTCCATAGATTCCTTTTCGCTATATTCTTTGATAATCACAGGAACCTCTTTAAGCCCGGCGATTCTTGCGGCTCTCCACCGCCGTTCGCCGGCAACGATTTCATAATACTTTCCTTTGTTCTTAACTATGATTGGTTGTATTAATCCAAATTGCTTAATCGATTCAGATAATTCCTGCAAAGCATCTTCATCAAAATTCTTTCTTGGCTGTAATTGATTTGGCTCAATCTCATCAATCCGCATAAGCTGTTCTACGGGTTTTTCCACAACCTTTTCAACTTCAACGATTTTCTCTACAATTTTTTCAACTGGCTCTTCAACAATTTTTTCTTTTCCAGTTTCCTTTTTTACTGATGGTGAAATTAATGCATCAATTCCCTTTCCAAGCCCACCTTTTTTTCGTGCCGCCATTACATTTACTCATTCCTTTCGCTTTTAGCTATTATTTGTTCATCTGATACTGAATAACTTCCTCAGCAAGCAAACGATAGGCCTCAGCGCCTGATGAACGTGTATCATACATATTAATTGGCATTCCATAACTTGGTGCTTCTGCCAAACGAACATTCCTTGGAATTATCGTTTTATAGATATTTCTATTTAAATTCTCTTTTACATTTTCAACAACCTGTAAGGACAGATTCGTCCGTCCATCAAACATTGTAAATACAACGCCTTCAATTTCTAAATCAGGATTTAATCGTTCTTTAATCAACTCAATGGTATGTATTAATTGACTTAATCCCTCCAAAGCATAATATTCACATTGGATTGGCACCAATACAGTATCTGATGTTGTCATTGCATTAATAGTAAGAAGATTTAAAGAAGGTGGGCAGTCGATCACAATATAATCATAGTTGTCTCTCAATAAATTAATTTTTTCTTTTAAAAGAAACTCTTTGTTTTCTATAGAAATCAATTCTACTTCCGCTCCGGACAGATTTATATTGGATGCAATGACATCCAACCCTTCCGTGACAGAAGTATAAATGCATTCATCTGTAGATACCTCTTCCAGAAGTAATTCATAAACCGTATTTTCTACCTGATTTTTATCAATTCCTAATCCACTGGTAGTGTTTCCCTGTGGATCCATATCAATCGTTAATACTTTTTTCCCAAGCTCAGCTAAACTGGCCGATAGATTGATCGATGTTGTTGTCTTTCCAACGCCACCCTTTTGATTTGCAATTGCTATTATCCGCCCCATATCATTCCTCTTTTCATACTTTATCGCACGCAGCTTGACAGCGTGCGCCCATGCGTAGCATCTGACATACGGTGTACCCGAATGGGTATACTTTATCGCACGCAGCTTGACAGCGTGCACCCATGCGTAGCATCTGACATACGGTGTGCCCGGATGAGTATACTAATTCATTCTTCTACTTTTAACAGTATACCACTTCATGCTAAGTTAATCCAGAGAAAGAAATATGAAAATTCTGTAAAACAAGAGGATGTTTCACGTGAAACATCCTCTTGATGATATTTTTATTAATTTTCCATGTTTCACGTGAAACATTTTTATATACTTACCGAATTACATCTGTTCCGGACACTGAATACCAAGCAAACTTAAAGCGTCTTTTAAAATAGACTTTGTAATGATAACAATATTGGCTCTTGTATACTTTATATTTTCATCCTCAACATTAATCTGGCACTCATGATAAAACTTATTGAATGCTTGCGCCAATGCTACCGCATATCTTGAAACAACAAACGGCTCCAACTTCTCCGCTGCATCAGAGACAACCTGCGGATACCGGACAATTTCCTTAAGTAATGCCATAGATACATCATCAGACAAAACTGAATAATCGTAGACAGACGGTACATCACCAATTTTCCGAATTACACTGGCTGCCCTGGCATAAGTATACTGAACATAAGGTCCTGTTTCCCCATCAAAATTTAAAAGTTTTTCCCAATCAAAGATGACATCCTTAATTCTCTGATTATACAAATCATTAAACACAATTGCGCCAATACCAACCTGCTTTGCTACTTCTTCCTTATTTGGAATATTCGGATTCTTTTCTTCAATAATACTGCGTGTCTTTTGAATTGATTCATGAAGAATATCCTCAGCATAAATAACATGACCCTTACGTGTAGACAATTTACCACCCTTTAAACTAACGAGACCGTACGGTACATGCATTAAATCCTTTGACCAATCATAGCCCATCAATTCAATAACCTTGAACCACTGGGCAAAATGAAGTTTTTGTTCGAGTCCGGTAACATAAATACACTTTGAGAAATTATAGGTTTTTTTACGATACATAGCAGCTGCAATATCTCTTGTAGCATATAAAGAACTTCCATCTTTTTTTGTGATCAGGCATGGAGGCATATTATACTCTTCCAGGTCAACAATCTGAGCGCCGTCACTGACTTTGATCAAACCTTTTTGCTTTAACTCTTCAATAACCGGCTGCATCTTATCATTATAAAAACTTTCTCCGGCAAAAGAATCAAACTCCATACCAAGAAGCTCATACACCCGCATAAATTCTTTTAAGCTGATCTCCCGGAACCATTTCCATATACTTAAAGCCTCTTCATCTCCATGTTCCATCTTCGTAAACCATGCTCTGGCCTCATCATTTAAAGAATCGTCTTTTTCTGCTTCTTCGTGGAATTTTACATAAATACGCATCAATTCCTCGATACCTTTTTCCTCAACAGCTTCTTTACTGCCCCAGTTCTTATAAGCAACAATTAATTTACCAAACTGAGTTCCCCAATCCCCTAAATGATTAATTCTTTCCACATGATATCCCAATTTTGTAAATATCTTATTTAAAGAATTACCGATGATCGTTGTACGGAGATGACCAACATGGAAATTCTTGGCAACATTTGGTGATGAATAATCGATACAGATTGTCTTTCCCTGACCCTCATCAGATCCTCCGTAATTCAAATCGGATAAGTAATTTTCCACAATCTGTCTGGCAAACATGGACTTATCCACAAAAAAGTTTAAATATCCACCAAGACATTCCACTTTATTCAGGAAATCCGGACAACCGATTTTCTCTTTTAAGTCCAATGCGATCATTGGCGGTGCCTTACGAAATACCTTAGCGAGCTTAAAACATGGAAAGGCAAAATCACCCATCTCAGATTTTGGAGGAATCTCTAAAAGACTATTTATTTCCTCCGTGTCCATATTTTCAATTTGAGCATCGAGTAACTCTACAATTTTATTTTTCATTTATAAATTTCCCCTTTTTGTTATATCACTCTAACATTTAAAATTCTGCTAAATAAGTATTCTATCCTTTATTTTGGACATATACAGATATTGTACAACATATTTAAGAAAATATCCATTAAAAAATATTTGTATATGTATAATAATTATCTTATAATATAAAGTACAAAAATGCTTATTTAAAGGAGAATGATTCATATGAGAAATTACAAAAAGCTCCTGAACGCAGGAATTATTTCTTCTGCTCTTCTTTTCACAACATGGGGAATTAATAAACTGATTTTTCTCCGGGCAGGAATGAAGGATATGCTGTTTTGTGAAAACAAACATCAATATTCATGGAGATTCGGAAATATCTTTTATACAAAAAAGGGCAGTGGTTCCCCACTCCTCTTGATTCATGAATTAAAATGTACAGCTTCCGCCGATGAATGGAAATCTTTGATCAACCAATTATCAAAAAATCATACCATTTATGCTTTGGATTTAATTGGATGCGGACGCTCTGAAAAACCGAAAATGACATATACAAATTATATTTATGTCCAATTGATCAATAATTTTATTAAAGATGTCATTGGAGCCAAAACAGACGTGATCACCAGTGGTTCTTCATCAAATATTGCCATTATGGGATGCTACAGTGAACCTGATCTTTATCGACGAATCATGATGGTAAATCCTTCATCGATGAAAGATATGGCTAAATATCCGAAAACAAACCATAAAACATTAAAATACTTAGTAGAACTTCCTTTAATTGGAACAACTATTTATAACATAGCAAATTCTCATGGTACCATATTCAAAGAGTATAAAAAGAAAACGCTTTATCCGGATATTCATACACAAAAAGATGTGGATACAATGTATGAATCCAGCCATCTCGGCGGTCCTTCAGCCAGATACCTCTATGCCAGCGAGCGAAGTCATTTTACCAATATCAATATGCTCCATGCCTTAAAAAAGTTGAATCATTCAATGTGTATCATTGGCGGAAAAGATTTAAAAGACATAGAAGATACCATAAAAGACTATGTAGCCATTAATCCTTCTATTGAAACAGAATTGGTTGATAACTGCAAACAATATCCGCATATCGAACAGACCGATGCTTTTTCCGACCTCTGTTCCATTTATTTATCCTGAAGGGAGTTATACACATGACAGAAAAATGCTATCGCAGTGAATTAATCGGGCTGTTTGGCTTCCCGGTAGATGAAAATCCAACGGTTGTTATTATGGAAGCTGCTTTTAAAGCTCTCGAATTAAACTATCGCTATAACACGATGCTCGTCTACCCGGAAGATTTGGAGACAGCCGTAAAATCTTTAAAAGCGCTCCACATGAAAGGAACACATATCACAATCCCCCACAAAGTAAGTGTGATACCTTATCTGGATCGTTTAACAGACACGGCTGACCTGATTGGCGCTGTAAACACGGTATATGAAGATCATGGTCAAATGGTCGGTGAAAATACGGATGGAAAAGGATTTATAAAATCTCTGGAAGATGAACAAATAAAAATTACCGGCAAAAAAGCAGTCATTCTTGGCGCCGGCGGCGCCGCCAGAGCGATTGCTGTGGAACTTGCTCTGGCCGGAGCTCAAAAAATCATCATTGTCAATCGCTCCCGGGACAGAGGTGAAACCCTCGTTAAGCTGATTAATGAAAAAACAACAGCCCACGCAGAATTCACACTCTGGGAGGGCTGTTATAATGTGGATGAAGATACAGATATTCTTGTAAACTGTACATCCATTGGTTTATATCCTGATACAAATGTACCAAATATTAATTATAATACGCTTAAATCCACCACCGTCGTCTGCGATATCATCCCAAATCCGCTCCACACACGTTTTATGGCAAAGGCACAGGCCTGCGGCTGTAAAACACTGGATGGATTTTCCATGCTGATCAATCAGGCCGCTGTCAGTTTTAAACTCTGGACCGGAATCGACGCTCCGGTAGAAATCATGAAAATGGCCATGATGAAAGAAAATGGTGATTTATAAAGGTTCTTTTGAAGGCTTGCCTGCTTTTCTCGGGTAAGCCTTTTTTGTAGGTTTTATCTTTTCAATAATCACAAGAGAACGCTCCATATCCGTATCTGCCAAATTATAAGACAAACAATTCTCAATATTTCCTCCGAGCAATGTCACAGCTCTCTTTGCCCCTTCCAATTCTTCCTGTACTTTTCCTGATTTATAAGGGATAAAATGACCACCAATCTGAACAAAAGGTATACAATATTCCGATAATGTGGATAAGTTGGCCACGGCCCGGGAGACACACAGATCAAACTGTTCCCGATACTTTGGATTCCTTCCAAAATCTTCAGCTCGTCCATGAATCGTCTCTATATCTATTAATTCTAACGCTTCAATCACCTGATTTAAAAAGATAATCCGTTTATTCAGAGAATCCAGAAGTACAATTTTTAACTCAGGAAAAGCAATCTTTAATGGAATTCCCGGAAATCCAGCGCCAGTCCCCACATCGATCACTTTTAAGGGTTGATTCAGATCAATAGCTTGTATCAGAGAAAGGCTGTCAACAAAATGCTTGTCAACAACTTCATCGTATTC
>OGYI01002028.1_pt1 | contig 16839 bp, 13 predicted proteins | sample 1576521 | NCBI WGS metagenome assembly OGYI01 (sample SAMEA3541484, study PRJEB24748) | human gut metagenome | biome: human gut; feature: human-associated habitat; material: faeces | place: China | collected 2012
AGGAAGGACACATCAGATCCGTGTTCATATGGCCAGCATCCATCATCCTCTTGTGGGAGATACGGTTTATGGACCGGAGAAAAGCCCTTTCCATCTGCAGGGGCAGACGCTTCATGCAGGTGTGTTAGGTTTTATCCATCCAAGAACCGGTGAATACATGGAATTTACAGCGCCATTGCCGCAGTATTTCACAGAGCTTTTGCAGAAATTAGAAAATATGTAAATATTTATATACTTTTTTGTTAATTAGTGTACTATATTTTGAGTTATCAGACATATTGTTTATAATTTAACCATAATACTGTAAAAAATTCATTTTAACCTAGCCTCTACTAAAATATAGTAATACTTTATCAAAATCAAATATGTTTTTTAATATATAAAAAGACTATATCCATATGGATATAGTCCTGAATTTCTATAACATAGATGCTATGACACTTAATAAAGCTGTCATACTAGAAACTACTAAAGTTAATACTATAAATAGTGCTATTATTTTATTTCTTTTCTTCTGTTTTTGACTCTTACTACTCATATTATCACTCCATTATTGTTCATTTTCAGTTGTTTTCTTATCAAATTTGTCACATACTTCTCTTAAATATTGTATAAAGTCATTTTGTAAATTTGGTCTTTTTAATGCAAAATCTACTGTAGCCTTTAAGAAACCAAGCTTATCTCCAACATCATATCTTACTCCATCAAAATCATAAGCATACATTGCTTCTTTTTTTGATAACATTCTTAATGCATCTGTAAGTTGAACCTCTCCATTTTTACCTAGAGGCAATGTTTCTAGTATATCAAATATTTCAGGAGTTATTATATATCTTCCTAAAATAGCAACATTAGAAGGTGCTTCTTCTACTGCTGGTTTTTCTATAAGATTTTTTACTTTATAAACTCTATCTTCAATATGTAATCCACCAACTATTCCATACTTGTTAACATCTTGTGGCTCAACTGTTTGAACACCTAAAACTGAAGTTTTATATTCCTCATAACAATCAATAAGTTGTTTTAAGCATGGTTTATTATCATTATAAACAACATCATCTCCAAGTAATACTGCAAATGGCTCATTACCAACAAAGGTTTTTGCACAAAGTATAGCATGCCCTAATCCCCTTGGTTCCTTTTGTCTTATAAAATGGATATTTACCATATCTGATATTTCTCTAACCATTTTAAGCATTTCTTCTTTTCCTGATTTTTCAAGTTCCATTTCAAGCTCAACACTTCTATCGAAATGATCTTCTATACTTTTTTTATTTCTTCCTGTTATTATAAGTATTTCTTCTATACCTGATGCCACACATTCTTCTATTATGTATTGTAGTGTTGGTTTATCTACTATTGGAAGCATTTCTTTTGGTTGTGCCTTTGTAGCTGGTAAAAATCTAGTTCCAAGACCTGCTGCAGGTATTATTGCTTTTCTTATTTTATTTTCCATAAATATTATATTTTTCTCCTCTTTTTTACTATAATTTTTATATAAATTCTTTTCTTATTTAAAGCTCTTATATTTTAACAATATAGTTCATTATATCATCATAAGTTTTATTTGAAACTAAAAACTATTCGATATTTTTCGTCACATATTATAAATTTGTATTATCTTATATAATTATTTATATGAAATTATAAATTAAATTAAAGTTTTTAATTAATTCTCAATATTAAATAATTCATCTTTAGTTTTAATGCTAGATAAAATAGCATTAATATCACTTTCAAACATTGATTTAGACCATTTTCTATCTCCAGGTAAAATTTTAAAATAACTCCACCAGCTTATCTTATATATATTAGTATATCTATAAATTAATCTAATATTGTTATTATTATCTATAACACAAAACCTTAACTCATCTTGAAATACTATTTTTTTTTATTAATTCCCTATCTATAGGATTATATTTATTAAACCATTGCCCATAAATCCATTTATTATTATCACCTAACTTTATCATTATTAATAAAGGCTCAGAATATGCAAAATAAAAAATAATATCCTTAAATTTAATTGTTAGCTTAGATCTCATTTTTAAAATTTTTTGAATTGTATATGAACTTTCTTTAATATAAAATACAGGTCCATCTATATGGCCATCTTTACTATCAAATAATAACATTTGTCCAACTTCAATTTCTGGTAAATCCCTTACTTTAAATTCTTCCTTTTGTTCTCTTTCTTCCATAATTCTAATTTTCCTTTCAATGTTACTTAAAATGCCATATATACTATTATTAAATATACTCCCAGTTTTAATTGTTATTAAAATTAACTAACTTCTTTTACTTCATAAACTATTTTATTTCTATATTAAATTATATCATCTTTTTATAAATTTACTTTATAAAAATAAATAAGCTATATCAAATCACCATCTATTTGATATAGCCTTTCTTTAATTTTAAATTACGCTTCTATTACTTCAACATTATTTGCAATTTGCTTCCAGTTATAATATCCATATAAAGAATTCAATAAATTAGTAACCTTCATAACTATTATAATAAGTGCACTTTTATCACCAGATATATATACCATAACCCACATTACTATTGATAAAGCATTTACTCCAACCCACATTAACCATTGTTCAGAAAATCTCATTAAATAAAGAATACTGGCAACAACAGAAACTACAGTTGTTAAAGAATCCATAAATGCTAAGTTTCCACCTAATAAATTTAACGCCTTTGCATATAAAAATACAGCTATTAATGTACCAACAAAAGTTACTATTATTACTTTCATTGGCATAACCTTAAATCTTATTTTTCCATCATCATCTTTATTTTTATTCCATAAATATATTGCTATAGTACTAACAGGAATACTAAATAACATATTGTACATTACTTCTCCATAAAGCTTTACACCCATACATTGATATGAATATAATAAACAATTAATAATTGCAAAATATAATCCAGCTATTTTCCCCTTTGCCCCTAAAACTAAGTTAAGACATCCTGTTAAAGTAAGTGCTAATAAAAATACTGAATCCCCATTTATATACCAAATAACAGTCATAATTGTACATACTGTTATTAACCATAACTTTTCAAGCATAGTCCAATCTGAAAAATAACTTTTAATCTTCTCCATAATTCTAATCTCCTTTTATATATTATATTTATTAAAACATTCCTTACTTATTTTAGAACCTTGTACTTGTACCACTTCACTTGCAATCTTATTTGCTAATTTACATCCTTTTATAAAGTCATTATTTTCATTTAAATAATTACTCCAAGAATAATTAAAATTCATCTTATCTGCCCATAAAGAATATGCTGAAATAATTGTCCCAATATGACTATCCCCTGCACCTATTGTATCTACAACTTTTACTTTTTCTCCCTCTATATGAGTAATGTTTTTTCCATTATAAAATATTACTCCTCTTTCCCCAAGAGTTATAAATACAACATTTTTAGTTAATTCATATAATTTTAAAATACTATGATTTATATTATCCTTTTTAGTAAACTCTAAAGCTTCCTTTTCATTAAGGTGTAATATTGGATTAATTGAAAATATTTTTTCTAAAGTATTTTTACTTATATTGTTAATAACTGGTCCTGGTGCAAAAAATATATTTTTATCACTTTGATTTAACAACCAATCAACTACTATGTCACTCTTATCTCCACACAGTTGATAACCAGCTAAATATATATTTTCATATTGATTCATATTTAAATTATGAAACCATTCTTTTTTATGATTTGCTTCAATTCCATTAACAGTAATAAAACTTCTTTCACCATTTTCTTCTACCAAACATAAGCAATAGCCATTATCCATTTCTAAGTCATTAATTAATATTTCATATCCACCTTCATTCAATTCTCTTCTTATTATATCTGCATAAATTCCACAACCTACTGGCACAAATAAATCATGTTTTACATTAAAGCTTCTTAATATATTTGAAACATTATATGCACATCCACCTATAGTTAATTTTCTTTCAGTACATAAAATATCTTCTCCACTTTTAGGTAACCTTGGAATTTTCATAATAATATCCACTATTGCAGCTCCAAGTACTAAAGTTTTCACTAAATACACATCCTTCCATTCATTAAAATAGAAATATAACTGTCAAAATCAATATCATTTGCTTTATTTAAAGATTCAATATATTCTTCCTTTATATAATCAAGTCCCTTAAAAGCCCCACAAATTGCCGTTGCCATTGCTCCAATTGTATCAGTATCACCAGCTAAGTTTGCACAAAGTAAAGCACACTTATTAGGATCTTGTGCATAGTAAGCTATAGAAATTGAAGATGGAACAGATTCACTTATATTTACCCCAGCTCCAACTATGTCATATAACTTTTCTAAAAATAAATTTTCACTATCCTTATATTTATTTGCTAAATAAATACCTACTTTTATTCTTTCTGTTAATGATGGACTATAGGTTTCAGCTCCTAACCTTCTAGCAATTGGTTCCATTTCAAAAATATCTTTTATAACAATATCAAAATCATTATTTTCAATGGCAGAACTAACAGCAACTGCTATCATTGCTGCTCCTGCAATTGTAATATCACTAGTATGAGTTACCTCTGAAACTTCATAGACAAAGTTAGCTAACTTTTCTTTATCATGTGCATTAAAAAGACATCCTATAGGTGCAATTCTCATGGCTGACCCATTTGATAAAGCCTTATCTGTAACAGCTTTTGAATTTATTCCATCTCTAAAGTTAGCTAATGCAACTTTTGATGTTGGTCCTAATATGTTATTTTCAAATGCCTTTTCTTTTTGTGCCCATTTTAAAAGTTTAGTTGCAATATCCTTTGAATTTGGTTTAAACTTTGTATCTTTTAATGAATCTATTATTACAAGTGCTTGTCCAGTATCATCAGTAAATTGGCCTTTTTTATAGTTACAAGCTACTGAATTTTCCTTTGGCCCATCTAATAAGCCTTCAATTTTACCAAAGTATTTTCTTACTTTTTCTCTTCCCCATAGTTCTGACGGCATTCCCATTGCATCTCCTAATGCCATACCATATATTGCCCCTGCAATTTTATCTCTCATGTTGCCACTCCTATATATGTAAATTTATTATATTTTCAATTGTATATACATTTGTATTATTGTGTCAATATGTAAGTTGAATTTAAGTAAAAAAACAGTGACAAACTTATTCTTTAATATAAGTTTGTCACTGTAAATTTTTAACTTCCCTGAGACTTTGAGAATTGTAAAACCATCTTCTTACTATTGAAAATTTTTAAATAGTATTTCTACTTTTTCTTTTTATATATAAATGCTCCACCTATAGTAATAAGTAACCCTAATATTATCGTTGGCATTTTACCAGTCTTAGGTAACTTATTAATTAAGTTACTATTTTCAACTTTTTCTTCTTGTCCAGGAAGTTCAGGATTAATCTCTGGTTTCTCCGGTTTAACTTCTGGTTCTTCCGGTTTTACCTCTGGTTTCTCCGGTTTAACTTCTGGCTCTTCCTTCTTAGGTTTAACTGTAACTTTTCTTATTGCAGTAGTGGTATTTCCATCTGAATCTGTTACTGAATATGTAATTTCATATATACCTGCAACATTAACATTTACATCCCCTGTAACTATAAGCTTATTTGTTAAATCTTTATCTTCAGTATCTGTTACCGTTACTCCTGCATACTTATCAAATTGACTTTCAAATTCTATTGATATATCTTCTGCTCCTAATATTACTGGCTTATCATTACTTTTTATAAAATCATTTTCTACACTATCATTAGAGTTTGTACTATTAGTATATCCATTAGCTTTAGCTACAACTTTAAATGAATATTTTCCAGTTTTATTGAAGAATTCAGATAAATCATAAAAATTATTTATAGTTTCTCTTGTTCCAATTACTATATTATTTCTTAATACAGTAAGTTCATAAGATGTTGCATTTTTAACTGGATTCCATTTTGCAACCTTCCCCTCCCAACTTAATCCATCAACTTCATCAAGTGTTGGTTTTATAGCTTCTTTTACATTTACAATTGCTACTCCACTCTTTGTTGGATCTACATTAGAAGTTGCCTTTACTATTAATCTATTACTTGTTTCATTTTCAGCTATACTAATTTCTCCATTAGCATTTATAATAGTATCAATGCTATTATTTCCTTCAATTGTCCAAGTAACACTATGAGATAAATCTTCTACTTCATTTACAACTACAGTCGATTTAAATTTATATGATTTTCCTTGCTCTATTTCAACTTCATTAGGTGAAATTTTTACTTCTTGAATAATTATTGTTTCTGGCAATACAACTACACTAACTTCATATGTTTTTGTAGTAATACCATCTTCTGCTGTAACCTTATAATTAACAGCTCCTTTTGAAAAGTCAAAAGTAGAACCATTCCAACGATCTTGCTCTAATGTCGATCCCTTATAATAAGTTGGTGTAGGTTTTAACTTAGTAATATCAGTTCCATAAGGAACAGTAAAAGTGATAGTATTATTAATATTATCTATTATCCCTTCAATATCATTATTTAAATGATTATTATGATCTTTTTTAAGTGTTAATGCTTCTAATAATGGTTCATTAGATATACTTTCCACATTAAAAGTAAATGTAACATCTGTTGAATCTCCATTTTTTCTTGTTATTGTATATGTTATTTCATATGTACCAATTTTAGTTGCAACTCCTTCAAATCTAAATAAATTATTTCTATCATTAGGTACATAAATAGCTTTTATACCATCCGGCAAACTACCTGATTTTATAGTAGTTGTAACATCATAATTTGCATATAATAGTGGCTCAGAAAATAAATATGACTTTTGTCCTACAACAGCTCTAAAAGTTTCATTTTTCATTGCAATTTTTGTATTTATATTTATTTTTCCCATTGATACAAAAATTGCTCCTGATTGCCCTGGTAATAATGAATCATAATATAAATATAGAATTCTTCCATCATTATCTCTAACTGTTAATTCCTTGTTTAAATCTATAGCTTCTGCATTAGGAGCATTAGGTAAGGCTTGAGCAACATGTAAATTATATTTTGAAAATTCCCTTGGGCCAAATACTTCTGACTTACTTCCATCATTATATGTTACTTGGAATCTAGCTCCTGTTAAATCTAATAATTGACTTTCTGCATAAACAGTTTTATTTGGCTTCTTAAGTGTAGTAATAGATTTAATTTTCTTTTCCACAACATTAATATTAATATCAACATTCTTATTAATATAAGTTAATGTTGTAGACTTATCTGTAATTTTAAGTGGATTTAATAAATTGCTTGTAAATCCAGAATATATGTAAGTATAATTTTGTTGTCCATCAAGTTTTGCTTTTAAAACAACTCCTTCAGTACTATATACTTGATTTTCGAAATATATAACTTTTCCTTGATTTACAACTTGTAAATCTTCAACACTTTTAGGTTTATTTACATTATACGTAACAGTAAAAGCATTACCTTTATAACTACCATTAATAACCTTTGAACTTCCTTCTATTGTTGAATCAAAATCTGATATATTAAGCATATATTCTTCCAATGGAATTTCAGTTCCATCAATAATTAACTTTGCATTTATTAAAGATAACTTTTCTCCTATAAAATAAGTATCTTTAGATAATTTTGCACTAACATTCATACTTTCATTTGAATCTAAGAATATAGGCGTTTTATTCCCATCTAATTCCATCTTCCAAACAGAAGTAAAATCCCAATTAATAAAAGTACTTTTATCTTGTAATTGAGATAAGGTTCTCTTATATTCAGTTTTTGTAGGCTCACTACCTATAGAATTTATGTTGTCTAATGCATATGAATTTAATATATATGCAGTAGACCCAAGAGCACCTATAAGTTGTCCTATTTGAGCTGAATTTCTATTAACATTATTATAACTCAATGATGTTATAGAATATGAATTTTTCAAGCTTGCCCCAACACCAAAACTCTTATAATAACCAATTATTCCTCCCATTTGTAAGTTATAGGTTCCAATATTATTTTGATTTACTACAATACTACCTTTAGAATATGAATTATTAATCCTTCCTTGATTATATCCAACAATTCCCCCTACAATAGCATCACTAACTGTCATTCTTATATTAGCATTACCATTAAATGAAGTTCTTTCTATAATACCTGCAGGCTCATTTATACCAACTACTGCACCAAATATAGGTGTTGAAAACTTATTAGGTGTATATAAGTTAATATCAAAGCTTCCATTTACCTCAATATCAGTAATAGTACCACTATTAGCTTCAGCAATTGTTCCTATATATCCTGAATACTCACCATTAAAATCAGCATTTATTTTTAAATCACTAATTTTTCCATAGTTATTTTTAACTAATGCCTTATTTAATCCATTAATAGTATATCCATTTCCTTGAATTACTCCATAAAATTTTTCTACACTAAAGTATTCTCCTTGCTTTACATCTATATTGTTTCCAAGTTTAAAATAAGCATTTGGATACTTACTTAAGGCATTTAATTCTTGTACATTTTTTATTATATATGGATCATTGCTTGTTCCATTTCCCTCTGATGGCTTAAATATATCTAAGTCTTTTGTTACTCCAAAAAATTTAATATCATTTCCTGCATCATTAGGAACAACAAATCTTCCATCCTTTGCTTTTACAACTATTGCACTTGTTGGTTCTAATGTAATAGATTGTCCACTTTCTCCCATATAAATAGGATAACTTGTAATCTTTTGTTGAATTACTGGATCGCCATAAAAGCTATATATTCCCGTTTTTTCTTGAGAAAAAGCTGCTACATAAAAACTTCCAAGTAATTCTTTAAAAGTTCTCCCCTTTAATCCATCAACCTTAGAAGTTAATTCATTTATAAACTCTTCAGCAGTTTTTCCTGCCGCATTTATTTTATAAATTTGCTTAAAGAACTCCATTGGATTTGTACCCTTAGTTGCTTGGCTAGCAAGATATCTTACAAATAAATATTGCATAGAATAATCTTGAACTGTACTATTTCTATATGAGTCATATATTAATGATGTTCCATTTCTAATAATTACATCATTGTTTATTTTAGATAACCAACCATTATTATCATAATATCCCCAAAGGTAATCCATTGCAGCTACAGACATTCCTTCATTAAACCACAAAAGGCTAGTTGATATATTGGCTTGTCCATTACATGCTAATATATTAAATAAAGCATGTTGCACTTCATGAACTAATAGTCCATTTGTATTATCAAATCCACCTTCATTAAACTTATTTGGATCTGATTGAGTATTAATATGTACTCCTGTTATATCCTTCTCATTATTATAATATCCTGTACTATTATTGTTAGTTACTTCTAAAAAAATTGATAACTTTCCTGAACCATCTAAATAAGGAATATTATTATCTGATAATTCATTTAAAAATTCATAAGGACGTCCCTCATAAACTCTTATCATTTCCTTAGCAGCTAACTCTGTTTTACCTTGAACATTATCATAAGAAGATTTTAAATTATTTTCCATCCAAATATAAGATTTATCACCTATACCAATTAATGTATATGTATTATTTCCTATATTTTTTTGTTCTCCAATACTATATGTATTATTTTTTGCTTTTTGAATTTGTTTAATTTCTTCACTTTCAGTATTTTCATTTTTTAATTGGTTAACAATTAAATCTTCATTTATATTTTCTGATTGTGAATTAATTTCTTGACCAATTCTAGTATTATTATTATTTTCATCAAATACAATTTTACCTGTTGATTGATTTTCTTTTGAACTAGTATTAACTATAACAACATATTCAGAATTTAATACATCATTTTTTACGCCTTCTGTAACAGCAGCTGTAACGCCATATGTAAAATTTGAAAAGATAATCATAAATATCAAAGAAATTGACGTAAATTTTTTCATCTTCTCCCTCCTCTTAAGTTATTTTTTATTAAAATTAATATAGTATTTAATATGAATATTATATTAATTTTATGTAAAGTTACAATAAAATTATAGCATTCCATTAATTTTATGTAAACCTTATTGTAAATAGTAAATCCATACTTTTTTACTCATTGGTGATATGATCCAATATTCAGGCACACCATACTTTTCATATAAATCCTTTTTCACAATCAAATCATCATCAGCATTAGATGGACTTAATACCTCTACAACTAATTGTGGGATACCTATATAACCCCTATAGAAAATTTGATTTTTATCACAATAAACAGCAATATCGGGAGCAACTTCTGCTGTTTTAGATTTTACTAATAAATCAATTTTATTCTTGTCATTCTTTATTTCTATAGGATCATCCTTTGTTAAAAACAGTGCAGCTTCGATTGAAACATTACACCTTTTCTTAAAATATTGCTTAAGCTGCATATATATCTCCCCTTGCAACTCTATATGGTTATATCTAGGTCTTGGAGACATAAATTTTATATTATTAATCCACTCTTCCTTCTGCAAAAAATCTTCCTTTATATCTACTCCCATTTATTTTACCTCTCTTATCAATATAATTATTGTATATTTTAATTATATCCCACATTAAATATGTTATAAATAAAAAAATCAATTAACAAAAAACAGTGACAAACTCATGACTTTTACATAAGCTTGCCACTGAAAAATTTTAAAACCCCTGGGGCCTTGAGACTACTCTTGCTCTTTAATCTAAAATTTCTTTAACTTTCTCTTCTGATATCTTACATATTTTTGATATATTACCTATTGTTTCTCCTTGGCTAGCTAATTTAAATACCTTTTTAGTAAGATTAATTCCTTCTTCTATTCCCTCTCCTCTTCCCTTTTCTATTCCTCTTTTTTCTACTTCGGGGTCATATAATGTTTTAGTCATTGTAGTCACCTCATTTTCTATATTTTCATCATTCATATAATTTCTATTTAAATATTCTATTAGATTTTGTATAGCTAATAGCATCTTATGAAAATCTTCACCTAGTATTTCATCTGCTTCAAATAATATAGCTGATTCTTTAGCTAATTTACTTGCAAGCTCTTTAGCCTTATTAGATAACTCCTTTATTTTATCTAAATCATTTTTATTATGTGCTTTTTCTAATTCTTTTCTTAAATTAAAAAGCTGTAATGGCATTAAAGGATACATCTTTCTTTCTCTAAGCTCTTCATCACTATATTCCCAATATTTCATTACATCTACTGAATAAATAATTTCCTGTTCATCTGGAAATACTATTTTTAATTTTAATTTATTCTTAATATTTTTATTTTCTTCAAAAAATATTACCTTTTGTTTTGGAAAATATATAGTTCTCATTTCTTCTTTATATTTCTTAAAACTTTTCAGTTGCTCTTTTCCCTTTTTAAAGCCATATTCAAACATCCTAACAATCATTGTATTATCATTTTTTGTCTGAAATTCTATATGATAACTTGCCTTATTATAATCTTTATTAAGAATATCAAAAAACATATCTCCTCTTAATATTCCTAAATCATCTTCAACAAATTCATTATTACTAACAGTTAATTCTACTTCATCTACATTAAAATTTTCATTAAATATTCCATTTAATAATTTTACTAATACCTTATTAGATGTTGAAAATAAAAACTTCATAACTTGATCTAATTTTACTTTATCTTTCTCCAACTAAACACCAACTTTCTATATTTATATTATAGACCATATTTATTTTTTCTTAAACTAAAAGGCTAAATATTCATAATCTGAATATTTAGCTCCTTAGCAAACTTTAATTAGTTTGTAGTTTGTAGTTATTGGATGAAATTCCTTAGGAATTTCTTAAACTTGTATTTTCAAAAATTCAGCCAAAGCTTAATTTTTTCCTTAACTTGTCACTTATCACTTGCCACTTAAAAATTTTAAAATCCATAGCACTCTTAAAACTATAATTTATCTATTTCATCTTCTGATAAATTAGTTATCTTTGCAATTGTATTAGTATCTAGTCCACTTAACTTCATATTTCTCGCTATTTCTATTTTTTCTTCTTTTCTACCTTCTTCTATTCCTTCTTTTCTACCTTCTTCTCTACCTTCCTCTCTTCCCTTTTCTATTCCTTTTCTCTCTGCTGCATTTAATTCACTCATTTTATCCCTTAAAGAATTTGCTCTCATATCATATAACTCCCTTTGAGTACTATCATTACTCATTCGTATAAGTTCATCTTTTGCTTGTCGGATTTCTTCTATGCTTAACTCTAACCCTCTAACTTTTTCACTTTCCGGATCTTTTAAAAATTCTGTCCATGCAACAAGCATATCTTTTTCATCACTTGAATCTTGTAACTTTGGAATTTCTATAAAATGAACTTCCATAATATCTGTTAATTCTTCATTACTTTCAATTTCCTTAAATCTATATCCTGTATGGAAATTATCAGTTTTAAGATATTTAAAATTAAGAATATTAATGCACACTGTTCTTACTAATTTTGAATAATCTTCTTTTTCATTTAACTGCTCTTCATACATTTTACTTAAATAATATAAACTTCTTTTTACCATATTATTTTCATTTTTTAGCTGTATTTCAATATTAATTATTTCATCATTACTTGTTGTTGCTTTTACATCTAATCTTGAATATTTATCTTCAATATACTGCTTTTCTATGTCTGTTTTTTTTATATCAACATTTACTATTTTCTTTTTTGCTTTTAATGTTGCATTTAAAAATGATATTAATATTTCTGGATGATTTGGTGAACCAAATATATTTTTAAATACAAAATCTACTTTAGGATCTAATAAACCTTTACTCATAACTTTCTCCCATCAATATAATTATTATCTATTTTAATTATATCCCACATTAAATATGTTATAAATAAAAATATCAATTAACGAAAAAAGTGACAAACTCATGTTTTTACATAAGTTTGCCACTTTCCCCTTGTCACTCCTAACTGTAGTAGTATTTTTCTATAATTCTTTCTGCAACTTTTATTCCATCTACTGCTGCTGATACTATTCCGCCAGCAAATCCTGCTCCTTCTCCACATGGATATAATCCACTTAATGAAATACTTTCTAATCTTTCATTTCTAGTAATTTTAACTGGAGCTGAAGTTCTTGTTTCAATACCTGTTAAAATAGCATCTTCTCTTCCATACCCTTTAATTTTTCTATCAAAGTTACCAACACCTTCTTTAATTGCATCAACAACATACGAAGGTAAACATTGTCTCATATCTGCAAATTCAAAACCTGGTTCATAACTTGGAGTAACTCCACCTAATTTAGTTGACTTTCTATCATTTATAAAATCTCCTAATAATTGAACTGGTGCCTTATAGCCACCACCACCAACTTTATATGCTAACCCTTCATAATATCTTTGGAATTCCATTCCTCTTAAAACTGAATTTCCTTCAAAGTCATCTGGAGCAACAGTTACAACTAATGCGGAATTTGAATTTTCTTTATCTCTAGCATGATAACTCATCCCATTAGAAACTAATCTATTTTCTTCAGATGCTGCAGCTACTACTACCCCGCCTGGACACATGCAAAATGAATATATACCTCTTCCTAAACTCTTGCTTTGATAAGTTAAGTTATAACTTGCAGCTTGTAATCTTGGATGACTTGTCATCTTTCCATATTGACCTACATTGATCATTTCTTGTGGATGTTCAATTCTTACACCTATTGCAAATGCTTTTGGTTCCATAAATATTCCTATATCATTTAACATTTCATAAGTATCTCTTGAACTATGTCCTAAAGCTAAAACAAGTGCATCACAAGGTATTTCTTCTCCATTTACAATTATGCTTCTTATTTTTCCATCTTTACTTTTTATGTATTCTAATTTTGAAGAAAATCTTACTTCTCCTCCTAGTGCAATTATTTGCTTTCTTATATTTTTAACTACATCTTTTAATATATCTGTACCTACATGTGGCTTTGCTTCATACTTTATTTCTTTTGGCGCTCCAGCCTTAACAAGTTCTTCTAAAACATAATCACATTTTTTATCTTTAATTCTAGTTGTAAGTTTTCCATCTGAAAAGGAACCTGCTCCGCCTTCACCAAATTGTACATTTGATTCTAAATTAAGAATTCCTGTTTTCCAAAACTTATCCACAGTTTCAGTTCTTTTATCAACATCTTCTCCACGTTCTATCACCAATGGTTTATAACCTTTTTGTGCTAACATTAATGCTGAAAATAAACCAGCTGGCCCAAGCCCAACTACTACTGGTCTATTATTAAGTTTTTCATTTCCTGGTTCTACATCTGGTTCATATTTATATGTATCAATTCTTACATCATTATCATGAAGTCTATTAACTAATTTTTCTTCATCTTTATAATTAATTTCAATTGCATATGTAAATTTAATATTATCTTTTTTTCTAGCGTCTATGCTTTCTCTAACTATTTTTAAATCTTTAATTTCATTTTCTGAAATTCTTAATTTTTTACTTGCTTTTTTCTTTAATATACTTATGTCTTCATCTAATCCAAGACTTAAATTATTTATTCTTATTGTCATGTTTTCACCTCATATTTACTATTAAGGTCAATCTAATTAATAGATTGACCTTACCTGTAATTTATTCTTTTGCTTGTTCTTTTCCATCAGCATTATTTTCTTTATCTGTTTCTATGCTACCATTATTATTATCTTCTGAATTTTTTGTTACTGTTAATTTTACTTCACTAACATTATTTATAGTAATATTATCAGCATTAACTATTGTAACCTCTGGTGCTTTATTATATTCCCCTGCTTCAGTATATTGTGATACATCTAATTGTGCATTAAAGTTTTCTTCTGTAAGACTATCTAAAACATCAGAATTAGCTGAAACTGTTATTGTAACTTTATTTGAATCTGGAGTAATAGTTAGTCCATCTGCTGCTCCTACAATAGAATAAGCAATTGTAAAATCTTTTGTTTTGGCTTTATCTATTGATATATTAACATTTATTGAACTTTTTCCATTATAAATTGATATTTTATCTGGTATTCCTAAAGCTACTTCAATATTTGTAGAATCTTTTATTTCTGATAAATTAATTTCTTCTGTTCCAATTTCAGATATATTTCTTAATACATCTTCTGGTCCTGTTATTCCAACTTCTGCGATATCTCCAGATATTGATTTTAATGTTAATCCATCTTTTAATGTTCCTGTTGTATTTATTTTTATAGGCACTACTTTTCCTTCATTGATTTCAATAGTTCCTTCTACCCATTTTTCTGATAATTTTACACCTATAACTTCATTATCATTTTCATCTACTGGTGATATTATAAAATCTTTAACAATAGTTTTTGATGCATTACTTTCTTCACCTTGTGCTACTACTTTAGTTACTTTCTTAACTAATGATTTAGGTCCTGAAACTACTACTGTTTTGGGACTAAATACTGGTGTTGCAACATAATAACTTGATTTTGAAGTTATATTTATCTCTGATTTTACAGGCACTTCATTTGTTGCATATTCTTCTGTATTAACACTTATTGTTAAGCCATTGCTATTTTTAATTGTTATTGAACTTGGCGATTCTTTAATATTTACTGCAACTTTGTTTTCACCTTTTTTAAGCACATATTCACTTAAATCTACTATTATTTTAAAGCTATCTTTATCAACATTAAATAAATCTTGAGTATTACCTTCTATTTTTAAGTTTACATAAAAATTTTGATTTGGAACTAAAGCTAATCCTGAATCTTGTAAGCTATTTGAATTTAATATTTCTACTGGTACATTTTTTAATTCATAAGATTTAATAGGATTTTTAATATTTGTAACATAAATCCACAAACATAATGATAATAAAATACATACTAATTGAACTATGACTTTTTGTTTATTTTTCCAACTATCCATGTTTTCACCTTCTTACCAGCAGTTTTAACATTTTTTTCTTCTCTATGATCCATTATCTTTAGTAAGATACTTCTTAATCTATCTTTATCATAATTTCTAGTTAAACGGCCATTTATAGCCAAAGAAATTATTCCTGTTTCTTCAGATACTATAATTACTAAAGCATCAGATATTTCTGATAATCCTATACCTGCCCTATGTCTGGTTCCTAACTTTTTATTTATTTCTTTGTTGTTAGTTAAAGGTAAAACACATCCTGCTGCTAATATCTTATCTTTTCCTATTATTGTTGCTCCATCATGAAGTGGAGTATTAACTACAAATATATTTTCTAATAAGTTTGAAGTTATTTTTGCTTCAATAATAGTACCAGAGGAAATGATTTCCCCTAATCCTGTTCCTTGTTCAATTGCTATTAATGCTCCTGTTTTGCTATCAGCTAAATTTGATACAGCATTAACTATTTCATTTACATATATATTTCTTTGTTCTTTATCTACAAATCCATGTTTATCTTCAAAAGCACTTCTTCCCAAATGCTCTAATGCTCTTCTTATTTCAGGCTGAAATATTATTACAACAGATATTATCCCAATTGTTAATGTTTTGCTTAATATAAAATATAGCATACTTAAATTTAAAATTGCACTAATTGGAATTAATATGATAATAAATGCTATTCCTTTTAATAGTTGTTCAGCTCTTGTTTCTTTTATTAACATATATCCTTTATAAAATATAAATGCCACTACTAAAATATCTATAATAGCAGTAAATGACATACTCTTTAGTGAATTCATTACCATCGTAATAAAATTTTGCATTTAATTCACCACCATAAATTTATTAATTAAATTATACACCATTATAATAATTGTTAAAATATTATAATTTTATTTTTGTTATCTCATTTGAGTATAATTTTCATTTTTCTTAATATAAATTATATAAATTAT
>OGYI01002034.1_pt1 | contig 16800 bp, 15 predicted proteins | sample 1576521 | NCBI WGS metagenome assembly OGYI01 (sample SAMEA3541484, study PRJEB24748) | human gut metagenome | biome: human gut; feature: human-associated habitat; material: faeces | place: China | collected 2012
CTCCATGGACAGCTACGCCAAGCATTTTACTTATGAAAAACCAGTTTATTTCTTTGAAGTAGGGGACCCGGATTTTTCCGTCCAGATTGCCCTGGCCCACCGAAAGGAGGCCCATATCCCGAAATATATGGAACTCTTCATCCGGCTGGTAAGGGAGAACTTCAACCGATAAAATCACGCCGCGAAATTGCCCGTATACAGCTGATAGTATTTGCCCTTGGCGGCAATCAGCTCGTCGTGGGTTCCCCTCTCGATAATCCGTCCCTGCTCCATTACCATGATGCAGTCGGAGTTTTTCACCGTCGAGAGCCGGTGAGCGATGACAAAGGTGGTCCGCCCCATCATCAGGGCGTCCATGCCCGCCTGTACCAGCTTCTCCGTCCGGGTGTCGATGGATGAGGTAGCCTCGTCCAGAATCAGGGCCGGCGGGTCGGCTACCGCAGCCCGGGCGATGGCCAATAGCTGTCTCTGTCCCTGGCTTAAGTTGGCACCGTCGCCGGTGAGCATGGTGTTGTAGCCGTCAGGCAGACGGCGGATAAAGGCGTCGGCGTTGGCCAGCCTGGCGGCAGCCATGCACTCCTCGTCCGTGGCGTCCAGTTTTCCATACCGGATATTCTCCATCACCGTGCCGGTAAACAGGTGGGTGTCCTGGAGCACCATACCCAGCGAGCGGCGCAGGTCTCCCTTTTTAATCTTGTTGATGTTGATGCCGTCATAGCGGATTTTTCCGTCGGCGATGTCGTAGAACCGGTTAATCAGGTTGGTGATGGTGGTCTTTCCTGCTCCGGTAGCGCCTACGAAGGCAATCTTCTGCCCCGGCTTCGCCCAAAGGCTGATGTTATGCAGCACAATCTTGTCCTTGGTATATCCGAAGTCCACATCGTCCAGGACCACGCCGCCCTCCAGCTTGGTGTAGGTCACCGTTCCGTCCTGATGGGGATGCTTCCAGGCCCACAGGTTGGTCTGGACAGAAGATTCGGACAGCTTCCCGTCCTTGTCCTCCACCGCGTTGACCAGCTTCACATAGCCGTCGTCCGTCTCCGGCTCCTGGTCCATCAAATCGAAGACACGGGCTGCGCCGGCCGCGGCGTTGACCACAAAGTTAATCTGCTGGCTCACCTGGGTGATGGGGTTGGTAAAGCTTTTGTTTAACCCCACAAAGGTAATCACCGTGCCTACGGTTACCCCTGCCATTCCGTTGATGCCCAGGACCGCTCCAATCATGGCAACTAGGGCATAACTAATCCAGCCGATATTGGCGTTTACGGGCATCAGCAGGTTGGCGTAGCCGTTGGCTTTATCAGAGCTGTTTCGCAGGGCCTCGTTGACCTTGTGGAAGTCCTCCATGGCCGCCTGCTCGTGGCAGAATACCTTAACCACCTTCTGGCCGTCCATCATTTCCTCGATAAAACCGTCCACAGCGCCCAAATCCTGCTGCTGGCGGACGTAATATTTTCCTGACAGCTTGGAGAAATTGGCGGTGACCGTCAGCATCACCACGGCAGTCAGAATGGAAATCACCGTCAGCGCCGGGTTGATAACCAGCATGGTCACCAGGGTCGCCGTCATGGTCAGCACCGAGTTGATAATCTGGGGAATACTCTGGCTCAACATCTGCCGCAGGGTATCCACATCATTGGTGTAAACCGACATGATATCGCCGTGGGCGTGGGTGTCAAAATACTGAATCGGCAGGGCCTCCATCTTGTGGAACAAATCGTCCCTCAGCCGCAGCATGGTCCCCTGGCTGATATTGACCATAATCCGATTGTAGGAAAATGCGGCGATTACGCCGATTCCCATCACGCAGGCCAGCTGAATCAGGTCGGAGCGCAGGCTGCCGAAGTCGTCGGACCCCTGGGAAAGCATAGGCATAATATAGTTGTCTACCAGTTTCTGGGGGAAGCTGGCCCCGATAACCGTAGCCACAGCGTTGATTAAAATACAGGCCACCACAATGATAAAAGGATATTTATAATAATGGAGCATATACCGAACCACCCGTTTAATGGGCGCCGCAACGGCAGATACTCCGGTTCTGGCATGTTTGTCACTCATAGCTTTTTTCTCCTTCCTCTTTTAAGCCGGCTGGTCAAAGTCGCCGCTGCCTTCCAGCTGTGAATTGTAAATCTCCTGGTAGATGGCATTGTTCTTCAGCAGGTTCTCATGAGTGTCAAAGGCATTAATCCGCCCGTCCTCCAGCACCAGAATCCGGTCCGCGGACTCCACGCTGGAAATACGCTGAGCGATGATCATCTTGGTAGTTCCCGGAATCTCCTTCGCCAGCGCCGCCCGGATTTTCGCGTCCGTAGCCGTGTCCACCGCGCTGGTGGAATCGTCCAAAATCAATATTTTCGGTTTTTTCAGCAGGGCCCTGGCAATGCACAGACGCTGCTTCTGTCCGCCGGACACATTGGAGCCGCCCCGGGTGATGACCGTATGGTATCCGTCGGGCATGCGGTCGATGAACTCGTCGGCGCAGGCCGCCTCACAGGCCCTTTTACATTCTTCCTCCGTGGCGTCGGGATTGCCCCAGCGCAGGTTATCCAGGATGGTGCCGGAGAACAGGGTATTTTTCTGCAGGACCACGGAAACCTGATTTCGCAGAACCTCCGTGTCGTAATTTCGCACGTCCACTCCGCCTACGCAGACGGACCCCTCGTCCACATCGTAGAGCCGGCAGATTAAATTCACCAGGCTGCTCTTTCCGCAGCCGGTCCCGCCGATAACGCCGATGGTCTCGCCGCTCTTAATGTGCAGGTCAATATCCGACAGAGCATTCTTCCCGCTTCCGTGCTTGTAGGAAAAATTCACATGGTTGAAGTCGATCCTGCCGTCCGCTACTTCCGTTACCGGCTGCTCCGGGTCCTTCAAATCCGGCGTTTCATCCAGCACTTCGCTGATTCGCCTTACGCTGGCTAAAGACATGCTGATCATAACGATGACCATGGACAGCATCATCAGACTCATCAGAAGGGACATGATGTAGCTGAACAGACTGGTCAAATCGCCGGTACTCATATCCCCCGCCACGATAAATTTGGCGCCGAACCAGGATACCGAGATAATGCAGAAATAGACCGCCACCATCATGGCCGGGTTGTTGAAGGCCAGAAGTCCCTCGGCCCGAACGGAAAGGTCGTAGAGCATCCTGGAGGCTTTGGAAAACTTTTTGTTCTCATAGTCTTCCCGGACAAATGCCTTTACCACCCGGATAGCCGTTACATTCTCCTGAACGCTGGCGTTTAAATCATCGTACTGTTTAAATACCTGCCGGAAGATTTTTAAGGTCACCGTCATGATAACGCCCAGCACCAGGATTAAAAACACCACCGCAATCAAAAACATGCTGCTGAGCCTGGGGCTGATAATCAGGCACATGGCAAAGCTGAACACCAGGTTTAAGGGAGCCCGGACCGCCACGCGGATCAGCATCATAAAAGCATTCTGCACATTGGTGATATCCGTGGTCATACGGGTCACCAGGCCCGGTACGCTGAATTTGTCAATATTGGAAAATGAAAAGGTCTGGATATTTCCATAGATGGCCTCCCGCAGATTGGCTCCCAGCCCGGCGGATGCGCTGGCCGCGTTCCTGCCGGCCATTGCGCCGAAGCACAGGCTCAAGAACGCCATGACCACCATCAGGGCTCCGTAGCGGTACACTATGGAGAGATTGCTGACCTCCAGCCCCTGGTCAATGATAATGGCCGTCACGAAGGGCATCAAAATCTCCATTATCACCTCGAGGGCAGTGAAGCCAATGCATCGAAAGGCATTGCTTTTATATTGCTTTAACTGCCGTATTACGTTCTTCACTTTCAAACAACCTCCTGTCTTTCTTTGTTTCTTCTGATTCCGTCTGCATAAGCTGTCTCAAAAGCTTTTGTCCCAGGTTCCACAGCTGCTGCTGTTCCCGGCTGCTTAAGGATTTGGACAAGCCGATCTCCCGCGACAATTCCGTCAGATAGGTACCCTGGGGGTGATGCCTTAAAAGATAAACCAGAAAATAAACCTGGGTTCCGCTGACTTCCTCATCCCCTAAACGAACCTCCAGCTGAGCAGACAGATTCCAGCTGATTTTTTTAAACATCATAAATAAATTCTCTATCTGAAACCTTTCCGTCATGCTGCCTCAACACCTCCTGTTCCTTTTGTATGTAATGATAAAGGTTTTGTTCCGAACTGTTCGTGTCCGTACATTTTTTTTACAGATAGAGTTTAGCGCAGATGCAGGCAAATGTGAAATTGAAGATTTGTATTGACAATAAAAATCTTTTATTGTTAAATGGAAAGGATTAATGAAGTGAAGAAGAATCCGCGACAATCAATAGACATCTTTTATCCAATAACACCGCATACCAGGAGGAATCGCGATGAATACCACCCAGCTGGAATGTTTCGTTACCGTGGCGGAATGTCTGAATTTTTCAAAGGCGGCAGTCAGTCTGAAGATGACCCAGCCGGCAGTCAGCCACCAAATCCGCTCTCTGGAGGAGGAACTGGAGGTCAAACTGTTCCGCCGCACCAGCAAGAACGTTTCCCTGACCCAGGAGGGCCTTCTCTTTCTGGCTGACGCCCATTTGATTTTAAAAACCGCCCTGACCGCCAGAAAACGGCTGGAGGACCATACCCACTTTATTCCCTTTGAACTTGGCTGCCACAACCATCTGGAGATGAACCTGCTGCCTCCGGTACTGAAGATCCTTTCTCAGGATTTTCCACTGCTTCGGCCGGCCATCCATCTGGTTCCCTTTCCCGCCCTTCTGGATATGGTAGAAAACGGCCAGCTCCATGCGGCTTTAGGTATAAAAGAGGAGCAGAAAAAGTCTCCTCTGTCATTTAAGGATCTTTTTTCTGCTCCAATTTGTTGTATCTGCTCCCCGGATCATCCTCTGGCGGGGCATGAAACTTTAACCAAGCGGCAGCTGTCCGGCACCTTAATCGCCTGCTCCCCCCGCCATATTCCCGATTCTGTCTTTGCTGTACAGAACAGTCTTCTAATGAACCTGTCCCCTGAGCAGCGTTTCCTGACAGAAAGCCTGGAAAGCGCCCTGACCCTGGCAAAGGCAGGCCTGGGCTATACCCTGTATCCCCAGATTCCCGGAATCCATGAGCCGGGGCTGTGCGCCATCCCCGTCACTACCCTGCCGGCAGTCTCCTTTGGGGTGTACTGCGCCGCCTCTTTGGACCATCCTGTCCTAAAAACTTTTCTCCGGCTCATGGGGCAAACCTTTTCTTCCTAGCACTGCCGCCCCCAGCGCCGCAGCCAGCACCACTGTCGTCAAAATACTTCCTTCCGCCCCAAATCCCCCGCCGGAAATCAGGGCGCTGCCGGTATTTTCCATAATAAACAGCGATTTCGTCTCCATGCCACTAACCGTAAAGCCCACGATGCATCCCTGAACAAAGTTCCAGGCAATATGAAACCCGATGGCCATCCACAGCCTTCCCGTTTTAAGGGCCAACAGCGCCAGCAGGATTCCAACAAGTGAAATGTTCACAAACCCCATCATGCTGAAGCTGGAGTTAGCGCTGTGGGCCAGACCAAAAATCAGGCCTGTAAAGCAGCAAATTAAAGTCGGATTCTCCGTCTGGGCCATGGAAGCTATGGCGTAGCCCCGAAAGGCAGTTTCCTCCCCCAGGCCCACCAGCATAAACAGCACCAGATACCCTAAAAGCCAGAGGCTTAGGTTTTCCTGTCCGGAAACCTCTATCCTGGCTCCGCCGAAAAGGATAATGAGGAGAGCGGCTGCCAAAAGCAGTCCGGTCCCCAAAGCAAGCCCCAGTCCCAGCTCCTTCGCTCCCAGGGCCAAACCGCCCCGAAAGCCCAGCTGCCCGGGCTTTTTCTTTAACAGAAGCCGCCCAAACAGCAGGCACAGCCCCGTCAGAAGAAGATTCTGTATACTCAGCGCGCAGATGGTCCACACTTCCTCTGCCGTTTCCCGGTATTCCTCCGCCAGGATGCCCGCTGCATCCACAATCCCCCTCTCCCTCAGAGCGGGCAGTGACACGGCCAGTCCAAATCCGCTGACAAACAACAGCAGAACCGGCAGCAGCAGCTCCAAAATCAATACCAGGGTAAGAAACTTATAGCCCCACCTGACTCTTCCTTCCTGGTCCAAAAAAAACATTCGGATTGTATTCATCGCAGATTTCCTTTCAGCTGATTAATCTGTTCCCGCATCTGCTGCTCCTGGTCCTCAAACAGCAGGCTCTTATTGTATTGGAAATACCGAGGGCAGTGATACTCCTTCAAAAAACGGAGGCAGGCCGGACTGGCGTTCAGCTCCGTAACAAATACCACCAGCTCCTGGCCGGACCCGAAGGCCGCCTCCAGAAAGTCGAAAGCCCGCTCCAGCTTCCGGCCGCACTCCTTCTCCATTTCTTCGTACCCGTCACTGAGGCCGGCAAACTTCTCCCGCACAAACTCCCAGGGTTCCTGGATTTCCTCCTTCTCCAGCCCTCCCGCAATCTCCTCAAGCATAGCCAAAGCTCCCTGCTGGATTCGCTTCTCCCGGCGCTCCAAAAGGCCCTGAATCTGCTTCTGCTCCAGTTCTCCTTCCATCTGGCTCATCTCCTGCCTCAGCGCCCCGGCTCCCTGCTCTTTAATGGCCTCCTGGATTCCTCTCAGACGTCCCATCACCAGCTCCAGCTGTCCCTCCAGGTCCTCCAGCCTTCTCATGGAACCCCTCACTTTGGTTAGAAGAAGCCCTACCAGACTTAACCGCTCGTCAAAGGCGGCCCGGCCGGCCTGATCGCAGAGAGCCTCGCTCCAGTTTCCTTGGAGGATTTCCTCCGCCTGGTAATCCTTCTGGTATTTCTCGTAGAGTTTCAAATAGTTGGCAAAATCCTTGGAAATGGCGGGAAACTGGATATACTGAGCCACCACCTCCCGGTCCGCCTCCTTGCCCAGGCGCTCATAGACCTTTAAGAGATCCGACAAATCCTCCCAGCCTCTGGGGGTGGCAAACCGCTTTCCATCCACCGTAGTTTCAATCCGGCAGAAATTCTCAGGCTTTAAATCCAGATAGGAAAGAACCGCCGGGTGCAGCTCTTTGCCCAGGGCATACTCTTTCCACACCGTATAATCCGGCTCCACATTCATCCGCTTCATCCGGTCCAGGGTCACGATATCGAATTCCCGGACGGATTTATTGTACTCCGGTGGGTTTCCGGCGGCGACGATTATCCAGCCGTCGGGAATTTTGTGGCTTCCAAAGGTCTTGTACTGCAAAAACTGGAGCATGGCCGGAGCCAGAGTCTCCGATACGCAGTTGATTTCATCCAGAAAGAGAATACCCTCCTTCAGTCCCGTCTCCTCCATCTTCCGGTAGACCGCCGCCACAATCTCGCTCATGGTGTACTCCGTCACCGCGTATTCCTGCCCGTCAAACTCCCTGGTTTCGATGCGGGGCAGTCCCACCGCGCTCTGGCGGGTATGGTGGGTAATGGTGTAGGACACCAGGCCGATGCCGCATTCCCTGGCCGCCTGCTCCATGATCTGTGTTTTTCCCACACCAGGCGGACCAATTAACAGCACCGGCCGCTGGCGCATGGAGGGGATGGCGTACTCCCCATCCTCGTCCTTTAGCAGATAGGCTGCCGCCGTATTTTTGATTTCTTCTTTGGCGCGTTTGATATTCATGTCAGACTCTCCTTCTGAAAGATTTCCTCCACATCCCCCATTGTTCCCTTCTCCCAAAGCTCCTCCGGCTCCAGAATCAGCTTCATGGCCCAGGCCGGAACAGCTTCCTCCTGATACTGGTTCCGGATAAACACAAAGGCCGTGTCGTAGGAGGGCGCCTGGACGGGGTAAATCCCCTTCCCGTCGGTAAAATAAATCAATCCCCGAAGCCGTGTAAACGCGCCGGACCTTCTTAAACTTTCCACATATTCAAAGGCCGGCCGAAAGTCCGTCCCTCCTCCGCCCCGAATCTGGAAATTCTCCAGAAAGCGCTGAAATTCCTCCGGGCTCTTCAGCACCGCATCCTGGCGCACCTGGTCGTCGCACTGAATCACATGAAGATGGATGGTCCGAAAAAAATGCTCCTGCTCCGACAAAATACTCCCCGTCTCCTCCAGAAAACGGCGCACCAGCTGGCCGGAACAGGACATGGAGGTATCGATGACAATGACAAAATCCTCCACCCGGCAAACCTCCCTGGTCTCCTGTGGCTCCAAAAGAGGCGTATTTCCATAGAGGGAAAGCCCGTAGCTGTACAGGCCATAATCGAAGGAATCGGGGTCAATCTCCCTCTCCTCCTTCAGAACGGCAAAACGCCGCAGAAAGCGGCCGTAATCGTAGCGCTCCCGGTTTTCCACCGACAACTCCTCCAGAAGGCTCTCATTGTCCTCCCTGCCCTGCTCCGCCCCCATCTCCAGGGCGGTCTGCATCTGCTCTCTTCTATCGTTCCACCGGTTCCGCCGCTCCATGGCGGCTTTCGGCTGTTCCGGCTCCTCCCATTGTCCGTGGCTGTCCACCAGAAATTCCCCTGCCAGCTGTTTGAGCCGCTTTTCCCCCGGCTTCTCCGCCGCCAGGGCCCGGTACACCCCTCCCGCAGTCAGTGTCCGAAGGTTCAGCTCCTTTCGGATGCGCAGGTAGGTCTCCCTCCGGAAGGCTGCCGGCTGCAGGTGGGTGCAAGACTGAATCAAGCCGTCGATAACCGATTCCGCCGCAATGTCGCAGGAAATGTCCCACAGCGCCTTCTCCCGTTTTCCCCTGGTGTCCATATGGCCGAAAAGGCAGTGGAGCAGCATGTGAAGATAGGCTCGGTTCATCAGCACCCGTCCTCTCTGGTACCGGTCCAACAGCAAATCCGGCTGATAAAAAATGGTCCGGCCGTCGGTGCGCAGTCCCCGCTCCTTTAAATCCCACTGCGCCTCAAACTGAAAGCTGCTTAAAGCTACATCCAGAAAGGGCATGCTCAGATACAGCTCGTTTCTGGCCTGGGAGAAAATCTGAACGCACAGCCCCACCTGGTCCAGTTCCTGAAGCTGCCGCTCCTTTACAGGGTCCATCATGAGGTTTTCTCCTCTTTGTCCTTAGAAATTCCATGCATAGCTTCATGCTCCTTTCTCAGCTCCTGGTACAGCTTATAAAAGGGCCAGCCGGCGTTCTGCTCCGTCAGCACCGCCTTGGCGGCAATTCTGGGGACTCCGGCCTTCCGCAGATTCAGCAGCAGCTCATCCAGCCGGCTATTTGAAAAATGCTTCATCACCAGCACTTCTTCCGGAATCATCGGAAGCTCCCCAGCCTCCTCCTCTTCAAAGCCCTCCAGCCCCGCCAGAAATCCTACGGTCTGACCGGTCTGTTCCGGACGGATGTTGCGGATGCGCACACCCATCCGAACCAGGACACTTTTCAGCTTCGCTACATGTTTCATGGATTCCGGTGTTCCCGGATTATAATACAATACAGATTCTGCCGTCTTTGCCATCTGCGTTCACTCCTTTTTCTCATTTTACTGTTTTCCAAACAGCTCCTGGCTGTCCAGCATCAAGGTAAACGGCCCATCGTTAACCAGCTCCACCTTCATATCTGCTCCAAACCGCCCACGCTCCACCACGGAAACATGCTGTCGGCAGCAGTCCATAAAATATTCATACAGGCGGTTTGCTTTCTCTGGCTCTCCCGCCTTAATAAAACTGGGGCGGTTGCCCTTTCGGCAGTCGGCGTAAAGGGTAAACTGGCTGACTACCAGAAGTTCCCCGCCTACATCGCCCAGGGAAAGATTGGTCTTTCCATTTTCATCCTCAAAAATTCTCAAACGGCAGATTTTGTCCGCCATCCGTCCGGCAGTCTCCTCCGTATCCTCTCCGGATACGCCCAGAAGAATCATAAATCCCTTTCCAATCCGCCCGATGGTTTCTCCCTCCACCGTTACCCCGGCACTTAACACTCTCTGTACCACTGCCCGCATTTCTTCTACTCCTTCCTCTTATCCTTTAGCGCAGCACCAGCCGCAGGTATTCCATCAATCCTGCCGCCGTATCTTCTCCGTAAATTACCTCCCGGGCTCTGGCCGGGGCGTCAGTAATAATATTGTCCACCCCCATCAAATGCATTTGCTCCATCTCGCTGCTCTGATTCACCGTCCATACATGAACGCCTTTTCCCCGTTCATGAAGCCGTTCCACCAGCCTGGGCGTTACAAAGCTGGAACGTATGCTGATAAAATCCAAAGCCGGGTTATCATAATAATTCCCATAGGCGGCAGGCAGAATATATCCCGTTTTCAGGTCCTGACTGACATTCTTCACCCGTTCCAGATAACTCAACTTCACCGAAGTAATCACGCACTGCTCTTGCATGCCGCAGTCCAGAATCATCGCGGCGGTTCGCTCAGGCAAGTCCGTTTCATCTCCAATATTTTTCAGTTCAATATTCAGACGAATCCGCCCTCTGGCAGCCTCCAGCATTTCCTCCAGGGCAGGAATCCCCACTCCGGCAAATTCCTGGCCCATAAAGCTTCCCACATCCAGCTTCTGCACCTCGTCCCAGGTCATTTTCCCAAGGCGCCGGTTGACTCCGGAAACACGCTTGACATTCAAATCATGGCAAACCACGATCACCCCGTCCGATGTAGTCTGCACATCAATCTCGCAGAAATCCGCCATTTCTTCAATTGCCGCTTCCAATGCCGGCAGAGTGTTCTCCGGCGCCCGGCGGGAACTGCCTCTGTGAGCGGTAATCTCCGTATCCGCCAGCAGCGCGGCCTCCAGCCCTGAACCGTTCCAAATTAGATCCGCCGTAAGAAGACCGCTTAAGGCAACGCCTGCCGCCAAGATCGCCAATCCACGGCGGCGCCCGCGCTCTGAAAGCCCAAGCACCGGTCCGGACGCGGGTACGGCTGTGGACCTGACTGCATCCTTGCCGGCAAATCTGCCGTACATGACTGTCAGGCCGCCAAAATCCACTGCTGTAGCTATGGTGCTCCCAAGGAAAAGAACCACCGCCTCAATTCTGCCGCTGACCGCCAAAAGCACCGCTGTGGCCCGGTAACCTTCTTCAAACAAAGCTGCCACCGCAGCCGCCCCCAGGTAGAGGACCACATGAAGAACCGCCATCCCCAGCAGCACTATTCCGTTCAACGCAAAAAGCCTCAGTACAGCCCCGGGCCATTTTCCCTTAATCAAGGACCTGCTGCGCCGCAGCCCGTCCCTGAAGTTTTTCTGTTCCACCATACAGGTAAAAAAGACCATCATGGTGGGTACGCCCACCAAAGCCAGCCCAGCTACCAAAAGCACCAGAAACAGGCGTCCCGCGGCGATATTTAAAAGCTCCTCCATCACAAAGTTAATCGGGCGTATCCTAGTAAATACGCGCAGCAGCACATAGCAGTTCATCATCAGATAACTGGCCAGAGCCAGAAGAAAAAGCCGCCAGTTTCTCCGGCCCATCTGCTCCCATGTTTTAGAAAATGCCCCTGCGGCTATGGCTCCCAGTCCCGCCTTTCTGGAGTAGGAAGCCGCCTGATAAATGGTAATCAGCGCCGCCAGCTCTACGGTCATGGCCGCAGCTAAAAGGACCACAAGCAAAATGGCGCTAAGAACCGCTGCCGGGTTCACCAGGGCCGGAAACAGATTGCTCATGGTCAGATAACTATAGCCTGCTGACCGCAGGGAAAACCGCAGCAACAGGCCTGTCAATTTCCAAAGGCCCAACCCTGCCGCCAGCCGCCAGCAGATGGAAAAGGCTGCCAGCCGCAGCAGATTAAGCCGGATTGTATGAAATGTTTCTCTAAAAAATCCTTTCACCTAATGTTCTTCTTCCGTCGTTCCTTTTTCTTCCTCTTCCTTCTTTCGCCGCGCTGCAAAGGCGGTGATTGCCTGGTTCAAGGAAAACATCTTAGCATCCAGCATGTCCACCATATCCGCGCAGGCCTTCAGCTCCAAAAGCAGATTTTCCGGCGCATTCCCTTCAAATTTATACGCAATCTTGTGTTCCAGGCTTGCCCAGAAATCCATAGCCACCGAGCGGATTTGAATCTCCACCTTGGTTTCTACCGGACCATCCGTCAGATAGACGGGAACAGTGACCACCATATGATAGCTCTTATAACCGTTGGGCTTAGGATGCTTAATATAATCCTTTACATGGAGGACCGTCACATCGTCCTGACGGGCGATAAAATCCGCAATCTGATAGATATCGGAGGTGAAGGAGCAGATAATCCGAATCCCCGCGATGTCGCTTAAATGCTCCATCATGGTTTCGATCGTTACCTCATATCCGTCCTTCTTCAGCTTTTTGACAATGCTGTCTGCTGATTTCAGCCTGGATTTGATATGCTCAATGGGGTTATAATCGTACCGGTTGTTAAACTCATTATTCAGAATTTCAATTTTCGTGTTAACCTTTTTTAAGGCTGAATCGTATAAAAACATCACCGAACGCCATTGGTCCACCTGGCTGTCATTTTTTGGGATATTAGTCAAAACTATCCCTCCCTCTTTATTCCTAGTTAAAAACTTAAGGCAGCCGCTCGAGGCAATTACAGCTTAAGCCCCTTTAAGAGCTCTCCCAGACCGGTGGTCACGGAAGCCGTTTCCTTGTAGTCATAGTGCTCATGCGCCTCTTCTTCTTCCTTGGCAGCGGTCAGCGCCTTCATGCTCAGACTGATTCTTCCCTCGCCTACAGACAGAATCTTCACCGTCACAGTCTGTCCCTCTTTCAGAACAACTCCGGGATGTTTAATTCTCTGCGTGCTGATCTGGGAAACATGAAGCAACCCGTCCACACCGTCTGCCAGCTTGATAAAAGCGCCGTAATCCTTGATGCTGTCCACAGTTCCCTCCACGACATCGCCGGCTTTAAACTGAGCCATGCGCTCCTTGCGGGCAGCTTCCTTTTTGTCCTTCTCCACCTGACGTGCGGAAAGCACCAGTTTTTTGTTCTCCGGGTCCGCCGTAATCACAACTGCCTCCAGGGTCTTACCCTTGAAGTCCTCCAGATTCTCCACATACTCAGTGGAAACATGGGAGCCGGGAATAAAAGCTCTTACATCATCCAGGTAGCCCACTACGCCGCCTTTTACCGCCTCTACAATCTTTACCTTCACAACAGTGTGGTCCTCTTTCATCTGCACGAAATTGTTCCACTTCTCCATTTCGCCGCTTTCATCCTCAGCAGCCTCGATATTCCTCTTATTTAAGGTCTGATAAGAGGCCTCCAGCTCTGCGGCGTAATCTTCCATGGTTTCCTCCGGCATGGACGTCTCGTCTTTCACTTCCTGCTCCAGTTCTTTGTTCAATTCTTCATTCATAATTTTCTCCTCGCCTTTCCTCGCGTTTTGCTCCAGATTTATCTTCCGGATAAGCTTCTTACATTATAACAACAATAGGGTAGTTTTTTCCATAGTTTTCTTATAAAAATTATTCCATTTTTCAAAAAAAACATGCTCTTTTCGCAAAAAATATGCTATGATTTTTTTAGAACCCGCTGCACCAGCTGCAGCTGTGACGGTTCGGGACGGCACATCTTCTTGCCCGGCCGCGAGACGGACAAAAGCTGGGATGTCCATTTTATATAAAGGAAAGGATCGCTGTATCGCAATGATAAATTTTCTGAATTTGGAATACTTTCTGGTTGCCGCGGAGGAACTGAATTTTACGAAAGCGGCAAAACGGCTTTATATTTCTCAGCAGTCCCTCAGCAACCATATTTCCAATATGGAAAAGGAATTTGACATTATCCTGTTTAATCGGACCTCTCCCCTGACTCTCACCTACGCAGGCCAGGTATTGAAAGAACGGGCCCGGGAAATGCTGGATCTGAGAGACGAAACCTACCGGGAAATCCGGGATATTAAGGATTTCTCCACCGGACAGCTGGCCATCGGTGTATCCCACACCAGAGGCCGTGTGATTCTCCCGGAAATTCTGCCTTACTACCAGGCCCTTTATCCCGGAATCGAGCTAAAATTAGTAGAAGGCAACTCCCAGGAGTTGGCCGCCGATCTCCTCCATGGAGAGATCGATCTGATTATCGACCTCCTGCCCCTGTCTGTGGAAAATGTAGAAACCGTTCCCATCTGTAAGGAGGAAATCCTTCTGGTAGTGCCGGACGAGGTATTGAGCACTGCTTTTCCTGGCAGACTGGATGAAATACGAAAACGGCTGTCACAATCCGTAGACTTAAAGCTCCTGGAACACTGTCCCTTTATTTTACTGAAACCCGGCAACCGGGTACGTTCCATCGCCGACGAGATTCTCACCGACGTCCAAATCGACCCAAATATCGTGCTGGAGACGGAAAATATCGAAACCGCTCTGGCCTTGAGCCGCCACGGCATGGGAATCACATTTTATCCGAAAATGTTTATGAAAGAGGAGATCCCTACAGCCGCCCAGAAGGAACTATTTATAAAAAAATATCATTTAAATCTATACTCCCTTAATTATGACCGTGCCCATGGAGTTTTGGGAATCGGCTATCATAAAAGCCATTACATCTCCAGAGCCACCAAGGAATTTATCCGCATCGCAAAGGAAAAAATTCATTATAATGAATAGACAGAAGAGGTCTTGACAAGACCTCTTTTTTCGATTATAATTTCAGTAAATAGTAACTATTATCATTATTACGAAAGGAGCCGCCATGAAAACGCTCAAGTATAGCCGTCAGCGGGAATCCATCAAAGCCTGTCTGATGAATCGTCATGACCATCCGACGGCAGACGCCCTATACGCCAGCATCCGTGAAGAATATCCCAATATCAGCCTGGGTACGGTTTACCGAAACTTAAACCTCCTGGTGGAAACGGGAGAAATTCAGCGGCTGACCTGCGGCGATGGGGCTGACCATTATGATGGGGTCGCCGTCCCCCACTATCATTTTATGTGCAGACAATGCCGCCAGGTTTTCGATGTCCCCATGGAAATCCTGGACTCATTAAACCGAACCGCTCAGGTTCACGCCCCCGGCATTGTGGACAGTCACTCAATCCTCTTTTTCGGAAAATGCAACCAATGCTTAGAAAAAGAAAATTTAGAAAAAAACATTGAAAAAGGGATTGACAAGAGTGCCTGAATCATGTATAGTAATAACAGTAATGATTACTATTATTAATCTAAAAAGATCGGTCTGAGAAAGGAGCAGGGTTATGGCAGTATACCGTTGCAGGTTCTGTGGTTCAGTGTATGATGAGGAGAAAGAAGGTACAAAGGTCAGTGAACTTAAGGTCTGTCCTGTGTGCAGGGTGGCTTCTGATAAGATGGTGCCGGCTGACGGCGGGGCAAAGAAGACTGCGTCGGATGAGGAACCCTCCGGCGGGCCTGTCCCGGCAATGCATATCCAGCTAGCGCCTGGTCTGGCAGCACATGGCCCGGCAGCGCATATCCAGCCAGCGCCCGGTCCGGCAGCGCATGTTCAGCCAGCGCCTGTCCCGGCAGAACATAATCAGGGGATGGAACCGGCGGCATCAAACATGGATGGTACACCGCCCGTACAGGCAGGCGCGGCTTCTGCGGTCCGCGTACCTGGGGAGGCGCTTCCTTATGATCCGGAATATGCAAGGGTGGGGACGGACAGCCGTTATATGGATGAGATTCATGAGATGGCGGTAAAAGGACAATCCATCATTGCAGCTATGGGTACCCAGATGCCCATGCCGGGGTGGGATGACATCCTGTTTTTAGGAGCCCAGTTAAATCCCATGCCGTTAGATGAGCATGCTCCGGTTAAGACAGAGACCATTATCGGGAAACATGCAAGAAAGCCCATGGTACTGGAACATCCTGTATATATTTCCCACATGTCCTTTGGCGCGCTGTCAAAGGAGACCAAGACAGCTTTGGCAAAGGGAAGCGCGGCAGTGCGCACAGCCATGTGCTCGGGTGAGGGAGGAATCCTTCCGGAAGAGAGGGAGGCCGCATACCGGTACATTTTTGAATATGTACCAAACCTTTACAGCGTGACAGAGGAGAACTTAAAGAAGGCGGATGCCATAGAGATTAAAATCGGACAGGGGACAAAGCCTGGCATGGGGGGCCACCTGCCCGGGAATAAGGTAACGCCTGAGATTGCGGCGGTCAGGAACAAGCCTATGGGGCAGGATGTGATTAGCCCCTCACGTTTTCCGGGGATTGATACAAAGGAAGATTTAAAGGCGCTGGTTGAAAAGCTGCGTGAGGAATCAGACGGAAGGCCCATAGGCATTAAGATTGCGGCGGGCCGGATTGAGCGTGATCTGGAGTACTGTGTGTTTGCGGAGCCGGATTTCATAACCATTGACGGGCGCGGAGGAGCCACGGGAGCCAGCCCGAAACTGATCCGGGATGCAGCCAGTGTCCCCACCATATATGCCCTGTACCGAGCCAGGAAATATCTGGATGAAACAGGGGCTGACATTGACCTTGTGATTACAGGTGGGCTCAGGGTATCCTCTGATTTTGCCAAGGCCCTGGCCATGGGAGCGGACGCGGTTGCCATTGCCTCTGCGGCCCTGATTGCAGCTGCCTGCCAGCAGTACCGCATCTGCGGCACCGGCATGTGCCCGGTGGGTGTGGCTACCCAGGACGGGAACCTGCGCCGCCGCCTGCCGGAGGAGGCCGCCGCTATGAGGGTTGCCAATTTCCTGCATGTATCCCTGGCTGAGATTAAGACATTTGCAAGGATTACGGGCCACGATGATATCCATGATATGGATGTGGACGACCTGTGTACCATTAACCGGGAAATCTCTGAATTTACCAATATAAGCCATGCCTGACCCGGCAGGATGAAGAAACTTTGATATTAGCAATATGTCCTGTAAACCTGCTCAAAAATTTCCACATGGAGCCGTTCATCCAGTA
>OGYI01002035.1_pt1 | contig 16800 bp, 15 predicted proteins | sample 1576521 | NCBI WGS metagenome assembly OGYI01 (sample SAMEA3541484, study PRJEB24748) | human gut metagenome | biome: human gut; feature: human-associated habitat; material: faeces | place: China | collected 2012
ACGGAACGGATGGACAGCCGTTTTCCCCTCCGGCATTATAGCCAACAAAAAAGAGCAGATTTTTAATAGATTCTTTAAAAAAATTGCTCCAACACGCAGGCTACGCCATCTTCCTCACAGGGCGGTGCAATGAAGTCGGAAGCCTGCCTTAAGAGTTCAACAGCATTTCCCATGGCAACCCCGAAACCAGCATATTGAATCATTTCCAAGTCATTCTCTCCATCACCAAAGGCCGCAATCTGCTGCTGTGGAATATTCAGTTCCTCCGCGAGCCACATGAGGGCACTGCGCTTACAGACACTGCCGTGGCTGATTTCTATATAACGAGGCACAGATGAAGTAACATAAAGTCCTTCAAAGGTTTCCAGTTGACGACGCATAGCCACCTTTAACTCCATATCATGGACAATGAAATTTATACCTTCGATTTCATTTTCATGCCTCTTTACAAAATTGCGCATGTCCGGCACTGGATGACGTGTTGTACAAACATAATTTACAGATAAAGGACCAGCGCCAAAATTCTCAGGATGGTCAAAATATGTTTTGGATGTGTAAGGGACTCCGCAGATAAAAGCTTCCATTGGACAATCATAATCTTCGTAAAACTCCAAAAGCTTTTCTATCTGCTCCGGTGTCATATCCCGACCATAGATACGCTTTCTGTCAGAAAGACGAAAGACACTGCTGCCATTTGAGGTAATGACATACTCCATCCCCGGAATCTGAATCAATTCTGCCGGCACAGCCTGCAAAGCCCGTCCGCTTGCCACAACCAGATGGATATTTTGAGCGGCAGCCGCTGTCAACGTGTCCTTTGTACGTCTTGTCAATATTTTATTCTTTCCTATTAAAGTACCATCCACACCCATGGCAACCAGCTTGATTTTTCTCATCATCTCACTCGATTCACATCGATATATCCTTTAGAATAAGCAAGAAGCCGTTATCACACGACAACGGCTTCTAAGGGTTATATTATTATGGGATTCAAAGGGCTAATTTAATGTTATGTTAATTTCTTAACATGACAACATTATATACCTTTTCTTAAAAATTTGCAATAGTTTTTTTAATGTTTTTTATTTTTTTGTAAATACTCATGAATGCCCGCTGCGGCGGCTTTTCCTGCGCCCATAGCCAAAATAACGGTCGCTGCACCTGTAACCGCATCACCACCGGCAAAAACGCCCGGACGACTTGTCGCACCATTGCTCTCCTCAGCAACAATACATTTTCTGCGGTCCGTATCCAATCCCTGAGTCGTGGAAGAAATTAACGGATTCGGTGATGTTCCAAGAGACATGATGACCGTGTCCGCTTCAATCTCGTATTCAGAACCCGGAATCTCCACCGGACTTCTTCTTCCGGATTCATCCGGCTCTCCAAGTTCCATATGGATACAACGGATTCCCCGTACCCACCCAGAATCATCTACGAGAATTTCCACCGGATTATTCAGCAGATGGAACTGGATGCCTTCTTCTTTTGCATGATGAACCTCTTCTGCTCTGGCAGGAAGTTCCTTCTCGCTCCGACGATATACGATATGGGTTTCTGCCCCCAGACGGAGAGCCGTACGCGCCGCATCCATCGCCACATTACCACCGCCGACAACAACCACCTTGCTGCCCGCGTGGATTGGTGTATCATAATGCAAATAAGCTTTCATCAGATTATTCCGTGTCAGATATTCATTGGCAGAGAATACGCCGTTGGCCTGTTCGCCCGGAATTCCCATGAATTTTGGAAGTCCGGCGCCGGAACCGATAAATACTGCATCAAAACCTTCTTCATCCATCAACTGATCGATCGTCACCGATTTTCCGACAACCACATCTGTTTCAATCTCAACCCCAAGTTTTTTAACATTTTCAACCTCATGGGCTACCACCTGATCCTTTGGCAGACGGAATTCAGGAATTCCATAAACAAGTACGCCTCCAGCCTGATGAAGAGCTTCAAAAATCTTCACCTGATACCCCATCTTTGCCAAATCTCCGGCACAGGTCAGCCCTGCCGGGCCAGAACCAATGACAGCTACTCGTTCCGGACGCTGTTCCTTTGTCTTTGCCGGCGCCACCCCATTCTCACTGGCCCAATCGGCCACAAAACGCTCAAGTTTTCCTATGGAAACCGGGTCGCCCTTCTTACCAAGAATACATTTGCCCTCACACTGGGTTTCCTGTGGACATACACGCCCGCAGACCGCCGGCAGAGATGAGGATTCATTGATAATGTCATAAGCCCTTTTAAAGTCTCTGTTTTTTACTTCCTGAATAAATTCAGGTATATTAATGGATACCGGGCAGCCCTGTACACAAAGCGGCTTAGCACAATGAAGGCAGCGTTCTGCCTCTGCTACTGCTTCTTCCTCCGAATATCCAAGACATACTTCTTCAAAATTCTTTGCCCGCACCAGCGGCTCCTGTTCCCTTACAGGAACTCGAGTCATACTTACTGCCATTATGCTTCACCTCCACACTGTCCACAGCCGCCATGATGGGTATCCCCTTCGGTTACCTTCAACATTGCACGGCCTTCTTCCGTCTTATACATCTGCTGACGCTGCATCGCCTGGTCAAAATCCACCAGATGCCCGTCAAATTCCGGGCCATCCACGCAGGCAAATTTTACCTCTCCATCCACAGTCACACGGCATGCACCGCACATTCCTGTACCATCTACCATAATTGGATTCAAACTCACTGTTGTCGGAATGTCCAGACTCTTTGTCATCAGACAGGCAAATTTCATCATGATCATCGGACCGATGACAACGCAATGGTCATACTGTTTATGCTGGTTCTTTACCAAATCTTCAAGCACCTGGGTAACCAGACCTTTGAAACCATAGGAGCCATCATCCGTCGCCACATAAAGATAATTGGATACAGCCGCCATCTCTTTCGTAAGAATCAATAAGTCTTTTGTTTTGGCACCAATAATGACATCGGCTTTAATCCCATGCTCATGGAGCCATTTTACCTGTGGATAAACCGGGGCCGTACCAACACCGCCGGCAATAAACAGCATTTTTTTAGATTGAAGCGTTTCTATATCTTCATGGACAAAATCAGAAGGGTTGCCCAAAGGTCCCGTCACATCAGCAAAGGATTCCCCTGCTTTTAAACAAGCCATCCGTTCTGTGGATGCACCCACTGTCTGAAAAACAATGCTGATGGTTCCTTCCTCTCTATTATAATCGCAAATGGTCAATGGAATGCGCTCACCACACTCATCCATTCTCACAATAACGAATTCTCCTGGCTGGCAAGCCTTGGCAACACGCGGCGCCTCAACTTCCATAAAGAAGATTTTCTCTGCCAGTTTTCTGGCTTCCCGTATTTTAAACATATTTCCCCTCCTGGAATATCTTTAATTCTTTACCTGATTGAATTGTCGATTTTGTTTGTAGATTATACCCCGATTTGCATAGAAATGCAAGGTAAGTTTAGGACTTAACAATGTATTTATGCCTTTGCCCCATATTTTTCTCTGAGTGCCTTGACAACTTCCTCTTCGTGCATACCTCTGGACCCTTTCACAAGAATCGCATCTCCATCCGATACATTCTCAAAAAGCCATTGAATGGCTTCCTCATTCGTATCAACGCTGCATACAGCAATTCCCGCTCCTGAATCAATAATGGCCTTCGCCAGAGCTTTCATCTCCTGACCAACCGTAACAACCATATGAAGTTTTTCCTCCGATATGGCCATCCCTGTATCATAGTGACACTGCCAGGACGCATCCCCCAATTCCAGAATATCGGCAAGTACCGCAATTTTACGCCCCGGATTATCCAACTGCATCAATACATCCACACCGGATTTGACTGAGGCCGGACTGGCATTATAGGTATCATCAATGACTTTGATTCCATGCAAAAGATGATTAATCTGCTGACGCATCGGAATCCCCGCATACTCGTTTAATCCTCTCTTGGCCACTGCGGGTTCTATTCCAAAATGTCTGGCAATGGCAATGGCCACCAGTGCATTCTGCACATTATGAAGGCCAAGCTGTTGGATGACCACATCCTCCCGCCCTTCCGGATAGACTAAGGTAAAGCAATTCTTTCCATCTTCAATATGGATATTTTCCGCACGGTAATCACACTCTTCTGAGGTCCCGAACAGCGTAACCGGACATTTCATCGTCCCGGCAGCCTGACGCAAAAGCGAATCGTCACCATTCAGAAAAATACGCTGCTTCTCTGTGAAATTCATAGCAATTTTTAATTTTTCTCTCATCGTATTCTCTTTTTTTCCAAACTGGGCGATATGTGCCTCACCGATATTGGTCACAACGGCCACATCCGGCTCTACAAAACGGACAAGATTTTCCATCTCACCAAATTCACTGATGCCCATCTCTACCACGGCCAGTTCCTGCCCGGCTTCCATACGAAACAGCGTCAAAGGCACGCCGATCTGACTGTTCTGATTACCTGCTGTTTTCATAATATGAAAACCTGTTTCCAGAGCAGCACTGATCATTTCTTTTGTCGAGGTTTTTCCTACACTTCCGGTGATTCCGACGATCGGCATCCGGAATTTTCGCCGATAGTGAGCTGACAGATCTCCCAGGGCTTTGACCGTATCCTTGACCAGGATATGTACTTTATTCGAATCAATCACATCCCCATGAGACATGAATACTCCTGCCGCGCCATGATCCAGCACCTGTGCAATAAAATTATGGGCATCTACCTTCTCGCCAATAATCGGCACAAATAAACTTCCTTCGCTGGCTTCACGACTGTCAATGCATATATGTTCAATCACTGTCTCTGGATTTCCGGACAGTAATGTACCGCCTACCGCTTTCACAATTTCTTCCGCAGTCATCGCTTCCACTTTAATCATCCCTTCTATAATAAAATACGAATCTTCCGCGTAGATTATAGCAAGAATTCCCGTACCTGTCGATATTTTCTGTGTTTTTTATCTCTACAAACATTCCTCATCCATATTTTTACAATTTCCTTGACCCCACACCATACATTTGATATTCTTATACATGTTATATGAACATATAAGAAAGGGGAAAATTATGGAAAAAAGAGAACATTTCTCATCCCGACTCGGATTTATTCTTATCTCGGCCGGCTGCGCCATCGGTCTTGGCAATGTATGGCGCTTCCCATATATCACTGGTAAATATGGCGGCGCTGCCTTTGTACTGATTTACCTTGTATTCCTTGTCATTCTTGGTCTTCCGATCATGGTCATGGAATTTTCCGTGGGACGTGCCAGCCAAAAATCTGCAGCCAGAAGTTTTCACGTTCTGGAACCTTCCGGAACAAAATGGCATATCACAGGTTACCTGGCCATAGCCGGTAACTATCTGCTCATGATGTTTTATACTACGGTAGGCGGCTGGATGCTCTACTATGTCTATAAAATGATATGCGGCGAATTTGTCGGAACTACACCGGAAGAAGTCGGCGGCATTTTTAACAGTATGCTTGGCGACCCGGCTGCTATGACTCTCTGGATGCTGATCACAGTTCTGATCTGTTTTGGCATCTGTAGTCTGGGTCTCCAAAAAGGTGTGGAACGAATCACAAAAGTAATGATGAGTTTTCTTTTAATCATTCTTATTATTTTATGTATACGCAGCGTTACCCTTGATGGTGCTGGCGAAGGCATTCGTTTTTACTTAATTCCTGATTTTGGTAAAATTCTGGAAAATGGTCTCGGTGAAGTGATTTTTGCCGCCATGGGTCAGGCTTTCTTTACATTAAGCCTCGGTATCGGCGCCATGGCTATCTTTGGCAGTTATATCAGTAAAGAACACCGCCTTCTCGGTGAATCCATGAACATCTGTCTCCTGGATACATTGATTGCCCTGATGGCCGGACTGGTCATCTTCCCGGCCTGTTTTGCCTTCGGCGTAGACCCGGGCGAAGGCCCAGGACTGGTATTTGTCACTCTGCCGAATATTTTTAATCAAATGGTCGGCGGGCAGATTTTTGGAACATTGTTTTTTATCTTTATGTCCTTTGCCGCCATGTCCACCATCATTGCCGTATTTGAGAATATTTTAAGTTTTTCTATGGATCTGTGGGGATGGGAACGCAAAAAAGCCGTTTTGATTAATGGTATTTTAATCATTGTCCTGTCCATGCCTTGTGTCCTCGGTTTCAACGTCCTCAATGGAATCACGCCCCTCGGTGCCGGCAGCACAATTCAGGATTTGGAAGACTTTATCGTTTCCAATAACCTGCTACCAATCGGAAGTTTATTATATCTGCTCTTCTGTACGAGCCAACGCGGATGGGGATGGAAAAACTTCATTAAAGAAGCGGACGCCGGAAAAGGCCCGAAATTTCCACAGTGGTCCCGGTTTTATGTCAGCTACATTCTGCCGCTTATTATTCTCTTTATCCTTGTCATGGGTTACTGGCAAAAATTTCTTGCATAAAATACAATGTGCCTGAATGGATATAAAAAAATCGTTACGAACCTCTCTATCAAAACAGAGAACGATGTTCGTAACGATTTTCTGCATTACTATGCAATCTTATCTATCCGTTCTTTTACTTCCCGCATCTCTTTTTCAAGATTTGTCACTCGAAGTGCGATCAGTTCTTCTTCATTTGTAATTTTCAATGCCTCGTGGAGTTTTCTATGCAGATCAAAATGAGCTTCTGCAATAATCTTTATACCATGTGCGATCTCATTTTCCAGGGTGGTTTCAATCGACTTGATTGAGCTTCTCAAGTCTACTGCTTCCTCTCTTAACCCCCGAACATCATCTTTTGTATCCTGGATGTCCACTTTCATATCCCGAATGTCGGCCTTGACCTCTTTCATCTCTTCCTGAAGTTCACGAATATCTTCCTTCATTTCCACAATGTCGGCCTTGACTTCTTTCATCTCTTTCTGAAGTTCATGAATATCTTCCTTCATTTCCACAATGTCGGCCTTGACTTCCTTCATCTCTTCTTGAAGTTTTTTGACATCTGACTGAACATCCAATACAGTCGTTAATATCATCTGCAGCAATTCTCTATCCTGCGTTTTATCTTCCCTCCTCTCTTTCTTTCAGTTAATTACTATTATACTCTAAGTGGAATCACAATTCAATTTCTATTTTAATAATCGTATGCCAGGATTCGACAAGCCGCTACATTACTCTACCTTTTCAAAATGCTGATAGTCTTTTAGATTCTATACTATAAGATATAGCCATCTTCCTCACACTGGATATTGCTTTCAAAAAACTGTTTCGCTGCTTTTACGAGATATTCCGTATCCTTTGTGCCGGCTGTCTCATAAGATGAATGCATAGCCAGCTGAGCAAGTCCGATATCTACCGTATTCATTGAAATCTGTGTGCCGGCGATATTTCCCAGTGTGGAACCTCCGGCAATGTCGGACCGATTAACATACACCTGATAGGGTACTCCTGCTTTCTCGCAAATCATTTTAAATATCGCAGATGACACACCATCCGAAGTGTACCTCTGGTTCGCATTATATTTAATCACAATACCCTCATTCATAAACGGCCGGTTGACCGCATCGGATTTCTCCATATGGTTTGGATGGGCCGCTTGAGCATTATCGGCGGATATCATAAAGCTTGATGCCATCACACGACTTCGCTCCAGTTCATCCATACCGCTTTCACGGCAAATTCTGAAGACAGTCTCCTTCAGAAAATCGGAAGCCGCTCCTTGTTTTGTCGTGCTGCCGACTTCCTCGTTATCCAAAACAGCCATCATTGCCACCTTAGGACAATTTTCTGCCCGAAGCAAACTATTGACCGAGGCAAAAACACATTGCAGATCATCCAGCCGGGCAGAAGAAATATAGCATCCGTTTTCACCCCATATACTTCCATGTACCCTCGGATAAAGAAATAAATCATGTCCCATAATATGCTGAACATCTACGCGGGCTGCTTCAGCAACCACCGCCATGAATGTCCCTGAAACATTTTCGTCTCCATATAACGGAAGCAAATCCTTTTGAACATTAAATTTATATCCCTCATTCACTCCCCGGTTCATATGGATTGCCAGACTGGGTATAAGGAGCAGATCCCGGTCTACATTGACCAGCTTAGAAATAATTCGTTCGCCATCGCGAACCAATAACCTTCCCGCTGCCGACAAAGGACGATCAAACCATGTGGACATGAGCATTCCGCCATAGCCTTCCACATTTAACTTTGTATATTTCTTTTCCACGCTGATCTCCGGCAATTCTTTCAACTTAAATGTGGGCGAGTCACTGTGTGTAGCCATAATATGAAAGCCTTCAATGACTTTCGGTACACAAAAGGCAATGATCGATGAGCCGTTTCGGGTCACATAGTACTTTCCGCCCGGTCTTAAGGTCCACCGATGACTCTCCTGAAGTTTTTCAAATCCTCCGTCATGCAGTATTCCCTCTAATGTATTTACCACATGAAAGCAGGTAGGGCTTTTTTCTATAAATTCAAGTAATTCTTTCGGACTGTAACCTTGCATGTCTATCTCCTTTTTATCTTTTATTATTCAATGGCCATAAACCGAATTTCCTTCCAGGGTCAGCATGGTCATGCCGCCTTCTGCCAGCATATTTTTATACTTGGTAATAATAAATACATCCGCTGAAAAGGCCAGGGGCGGCAGTGTACTCATATTTTCAATACTGAACCACCCCGTTTCTATAATATCATCTCCCGGTTTCAGTGTCTCATTGCCACGATAGCGAGAAAGCAGAACAACGACCAACGAATTGACACCATTGTCAAACTGATTAGAAACCACATTGATGATGCCGTCCGCTGGACTTGTAATCCCCGCTTCCTCCTTTACTTCCCGGAGAGCTGCTTCCAGATAAGTTTCTCCATACTCAATATATCCGCAGGGCAGACACCATTTCCCCGGATAAATCGACTTCTTATGCCGTTTTCCCAGGAGTATTTCCCCCTGCTCATTCACAACAAGAACAGCAATGCATGGATAAGGATTTTGATAATGAATATGACCGCAGCGTGGGCATCTTTGTCTTAAAATGCCGCCTTCCTCATAATCTTCACATTCTGCTCCGCATTTGATACAAAACATGACTGCCTCCTTAGTAATACGTAATATTGACCTGCTTGCCCAGATGCTCCATTGCATCCCATATCTGGACAACCAGATTTCTACGTACACTGATGTCAAATAATTGATTATTGTCATAGTTTGCCTGATTATTGGCTTTTCCGACAAAAAAATTCAACTCCGTACACTCTTCCAGCAAAATTCGAGCCAGGCGGGCGCCGCCGTTATCGGCATCCAGAGCTTCAAAAAACTCCGCATCAATATCCCCCTCATCAAACTGTCTCAGCAACTTAAATGTATGACTCATCGTCAATACCCCCTCCGTGACCAGATCCAATCCCCGAATATTTGCCGTTGGCGGTACATCCCTTGTTCCGTCATTATTATTCGTCATTTTCTGATTCAAATACCGGGCTGCAATCTGGCTGCTCGTGCCGCCGCAGACAATCTTTTTGCCGGCGGCCGCCATAAAATCTTTCATCAGACGCTCATCGTCTTCTTTCTTCTCCGGAGGCCCGGTAAAAATATTCACAATATGACGTTCAATAACCCGTGCCACAGCCACCGTCGTATCGTCTCCCGGCCGCTGCTGGTACAGATCATCACAAGCCTGACTGAGCATCGCGGCAATACGTGCCGCCGACTTGGTTTCCTTCACACATTTTAATGTGTATTCAGCCATACTCTCCCAGGTCCAGCCGAAATTCAGCAGTTCGCCCACACCGGCATAAATCGTTCCGTCGCTCATAAGCACAAAACAGTCGTCCGGCTGGACCTTGAAACGATATTCCCGGATTTTCCTTCCACTGATTTCCCGGATATTATCCGGAATTGTCATCAGCTTTTTATTCCGGACAAATATACATCCCGGATTATCAAATTCGACCAGATAGGCATCTCCACTGTGGAAAATCTGCAAAATACTGAATGTTGAATAGGATACCCCCCGCACTTTACAGACCGGAAGCGTACTGGCCAGCGTTTCCACAGCCTCTTCGATGGGTTCCCCTTTTAAAAACATGGTCCCGAGAATTTTTGACGCCAGTGTCGCCAAAATATTTGCCTTGACGCCGCTCCCCATACCATCGGCCAGAATAACGATATCCGAGTCCTCTGTCTTTAAGATTTCCACCTTATCTCCGCATAATTCCTCGTCATGCTTATTCAAACTTTTCCAAGATACATCAATACTGACGTTCATTTTACACCAACCTTCCGCCTAACGGCCGTCATCCTCTAACATAGAACGTTTCAATTGATTCAGCGTTGCCTTTGTTTCCGCCGTTGTCTCTCCGAGTAATCCGGCAATCTCCTGAGCCACCATCATCTGCTTATCAATGACCATCTGGGCCGCTTCCACGGTTTTCATCTTTAACTGATACTGGTGTTCCAGCTCTTTTTCTTCCGCTGTTATATCCTGGATGATCGTCAGCAGTGAATCCTGATTTTCCATATAAATCACACTGGTCAGCACCGTCATTCCATAAGGTTCCAGTTCCATTTTTCTCCGGTGGATGGACTGGTGGGTCTTAAAAATATCCTCAAACAGTGACGCATCCATAAACTCATAAATATAACGTTCCAGGGCTTCCTGCCGTGAAACCTTAAACACCTTTTCTGCCTTTGCGTTAAACTCACTGATACTCAGATCATTACGGATGATCAGAATCATATTCGGCGTAGCCTCCAGGACCAGATTGGACATGGACTGGGCCTGTTCATAAGTATGCGGCAGACACATATCCAGTTCCGCTTTTCCCTGGAATACAGCAATGGCCTTTTCCCTACAGCTTGTATAACCGCAGGCGCCGCAGTTTAATTCCTGATCCTTGTTGTACTTTCCGGTAGCTTTCAAAATTTCCTGAATTTCCTCTTCTGTCGGCATATGGTCATTCTCTTTTCTTGAATAAAATTTCTTAACCATGACCACATCGGCCGGTGCATCCAAAGCTTCGGCCGGCGCATATTCTACCTGATCTTCAATATTAAAACGAGCCCGGTATCTGGAAAATTCCATCTTCGTCGTGGCCGGCCCCTTGATACAGCCGCCTTCGCACATATTCATCTCAACAAAGCAATTCTGAATTTCCCCGGTTTCCATAGCTTCCAAAAGCTCTCGGCAGTTTTCAATACCGTCCACAAACATATGCCTGTATCCGGCTAACTGACCATCCTGACTTTCCGTAGTCCCCGACTGCCCTGAAGCGTTCCTTGATAACATCACTGATTGAATAACGCCCCGGCTGACCGGATAAAGCCGGTTAATCTTAGGGTCCGGATTGGCCATCGGACGATTATCACATTCACTGAGTACGATATTTTCCGACTGCATCCACTCTTTTAATTCGCCAAAATGAATGACCGCATCGATGGCGCCTTCCGTTCGCTCATCTTCCTCCGCCTCTTCCTTCTTAGCCACACACGGTCCGAGAAAAACGACCTTCGTATCTTGCCCATAAAGCTTCTTTATGAGCCGCCCATGAGCCACCATCGGTGATACTACCGGCGCCATAAATTGAACCAGTGACGGATAATATTTCTCGATCAGATCATTCACGCTCGGACAGCAGGTTGTGATCACATTTACCATCTGTCCCTCCGAAAGAATCTTTGCATATTCCTCTGTTACCAGAGCAGCGCCTTCCGCTGTCTCCCGGACAGCCGTAAACCCAAGCTTCAGCAGACCATCCACCACCTGTCCCGGCGTATCATAATCCATAATTCCCAGATAAGACGGGGCAATGGATACGACAACCTTTTCACCGGAACGGATATAATATTTTACCCGCTCCAGATCACTGACAAAGGTCTTGGCATTCTGCGGACAGACTTCCAGACATTTGCCACACAAAATACAATATTCCTTCATAATCTGCGCCTGGGCATTTTTCACCCGGATTGCCTTCACCGAACAGGAACGCACACATTTGTAGCAATGCTTACAGCTGGCATTCTTAAAATCAATAATCTTCATAAACCTCTCTCCCTACGTTTCTTGGTAGTGTCAACTTTATACGTCCAAAATCGCTTCAACTCTCAAATCGAGAATTTCAGGTGCTATGAATCTTTATCTACCTTTTCTTCAACTTGATTGATCAAAATTTCGCTTGGAAATCTAAATCTAAGTCAAGGCCAGGCTGAAAGCTCATCAAATTCAACCTTGACGAGGGTTCCATAAGTAGAATATAATCAACCAGCCCCAAAAAAAGGAATTCTATTTATTCATATCCGCTTTACACTACCCGTGTCTTATCCCTGAAGTATTTTATCAACTGTATTATATCATAAATTCATATCAAAACATTACAAAATCTTCATAGAGAAAACAATTCGTTTATATTCCACAGATACATGATTATATATTTTGATTAAATCAAAATTTACGAATTTTAAAATGTTGTTGCATGTTCAATAATGTAACTAAAGATAACATTTGACATTTTTTAAATTTCTCTTAAAATGTATTTTAGTATTATTAATGCTATGGGAGATTGTTATGAAAGTTGCAATATGTGATGATAACTACAATTTGTGTGTATTTATTGAACACACTATTTTGAATTACGCTCATAAAAACAACCTCAAAATTGAGGTAAATATTTATCAATCCGGTTTATCTCTAAAAAACAATTTTGAAAATGATACGAGTCTTATTTTTTTGGATATAATTTTGCCTGATGTGACTGGTATTGAAATAGGACAATTTTTGAGAAAATATCTTGATCAAAATACACTCCAGATTGTATTCGTCTCTGGTCACCCGGATTTCGCTTTAAAACTATTTAAAATAAGGCCATTAGATTTTCTTATTAAACCCATTAAAGAAACAGATATTATCAGCATTTTGGACGAATATCTTTCCATCGAATTACCTAATAAAAACCAATATTACATATATAACTCAGGAAACGCAAAAGGGAAAATCGCATATAACCAAATCCTATACTTTTCAAGTGATGCAAGAAAAATTATAATACATACAAAAAACGGTGAACAAATTTCTATGTACGATAAATTATCCAATATTGCAGAAAAATTGCCAAATAATCTTTTTTGGCGAGTTCACAAATCATTCATCGTAAATAGTCATTATGTAGAAATTTTTCATTATGATAATATCAAACTCATCAACGGCCAATTAATACCTATTAGTAAACATTATCGAAAAGATATCCGTCAAAAAATATTAAATTAATCGGAAGAAGGTGCATTTAAATTAACGCTATAGTTTTTTTATTTTCAAACGCTTTTCATTTATATGTTATTTGGAGATATGCCTACAAAATATTTTTAAGTTACGCTTCTCTACAAAAGTCTCTTATAGCAACATTTATTTATTACATCATTAACACTTCATGTGTTTTATTATTTGGAATACCTTTAATTAATTTAGCAACATCTGTCATTGGACTAATAATTATGTGTAAAGCAAGTAAAGATATGCTTTTTAAAAAGATATGCTTTATTATTTTTGTAACTAGTCTCGGTTTCGTATGTGATGTCCTTTTATATCGATTTATTCAAAATCCTGGCTACTTAACCTCCATAGGAATATTAACAAATTTAGCACTATTTGTTCTCGAAATCCTCTTAGAAACCTTTGTATACCATAGGAGACAAACTGATATTGAAAAAAAAGAATGGTTTGCCCTTTGCACTGTTGCAATAGGAAGCCTTGTAATGCTGTTAATCATTGATAAGGATTCATCCACCTCTAGGACATTGTGTCTGATTTGTTCTTTTATTTCTTTAACCATTAATATCATTATATTCCATTTTTATGATACTCTTACGTTGTATTACAGCAATCTATTGGCAAGCCAACAAGCTCAATTGCAATTAAAACTTTATGATGAAAAAATCAAATATATGGAGGCCTCCGAAGAACATATATATTCCATACAGCATGACTTTCGTAATCATTTGTGTGCCATTCGCTCCATGGTCCAAATACAGGATAAACAAAATCTTCTCGCTTACTTGGAGCAATTTGAAAGTTCTCTATCTACAGAAATATTTACTCATTACACAGACAACAAAAATTTCAATCTTCTATTAAACTATTTAATAGACAAGGTCAACTCTCAGGGAATTGAAAACGATATTCATATCGAAATTCCTCAAAGTTTTTCTTTTAATCAATATGACATGAATATTCTTTTAAGCAACCTGATAGATAATGCTATTGAAGCTGCTGTAAATAGTATTGATAAAAAGCTATCTCTTCACATTCAATATGTTAAAGGGATTTTTTATATGAAAATTACAAATTCCTATAATAGGCCTGTTTTATTTCATAAAAATAACTATCTAACAACTAAAGTTGAAAAGGATGTTCATGGATACGGCTTAACTAACGTTAAGAATATCGTCAAAAAATATGACGGAACAATAGAATTTAATCATCAGAATAAAATTTTTGTAACCAAAATATATCTTTACATATAATCTTACATAACGAAGGTATGCTATAATAGCCACCTTCGTTTTTCTATTAACATTCTCTTTATTCCATTTACTTCCAAATTTTACAAATTTGAACCTCTTTTTTACAAATATAATATTATTAACAAAACATTTGATACACTACATATAAAATTAACAAGGAGGTATATCTTATGAGAAAAACTAACTTTATGATGAAACTACTGTCTATCATGTCCAGTATGGCATTTCTGTTTTCCATACTGGCGGCCAATTCAACTTGCTTTTATTACACATACCAACCAAAAGAACCAGATTCTTTAAAAAAATTCAAAAAATGCTGACTCAATTTGTTATGAAAATTTTGATTGATAATAATATCATCAAAGAGACTGAATATGAAATAATCCATTATGGATTATCCGGTATTTTTTCAACCTTTTGTGGATTTATAACAACCTTCTTAATTGGTTTCTTTTTTAATTGCCTGTTAGAAAGTATTTATTTTACTATTATATTTTTCTTTTTAAGAATATATGCTGGAGGCTACCACGCTGAAACCCCTACAAAATGCTATTTTATCTCTGTGGGAATCTCTTTTTTCAATTTTGCAATTGTAGAAAAAATATCTTGGAATCCTTTTTTTTTAACAGTATTATTGATAATCTCGTCAATCATCATTTTTATTATGGCTCCTGTAGACAACATCAACAAATCATTGAATCTGGTTGAAAAAAAAATATATCAAGAAAAATCTCGCATAATTGTTTCTATATTGATGGTTTTATATATTATATTTTTCTTTTTTGAAAATTCTCAATTATGTTGGTGCATAAGTATTGCTTGTACAAACAGTTGTGCTTTACTTATTATTGGTTATATAAAAAATTTACTTATCAAAAAATTTTTTTAATTTTCATCACCGCTACAACCTTAGCGCCAATTTGTCCATCATTAATTAGTTTGATTTTTCATTTACTCAAAAGGAGGCTTATTATGAAACGTTTACTTGGACTATTCTTAACCATTACTGCATTAATGACAAATTTGTTTTCGTCACCTTTATTTGCAATGGAATCCTCAACCACTATTGATAAACACAAAGATTTGATTACTATTGTAGAAGAAATACAAGCCGAGAAAACTCAAACATATTCAACAGACAGCTCTTCTACTATTGAAATCATCGAAAATAGCGATAAATATCAGATTGTGAAATTTAGTGAAAATGACAAGGAAAACATTTTAATGTATGACATTACCGCTGACCAATTATATGCGGATGGACACAAAATCTCCGTCCTTGATATTGTCGTTCCAGATAATCAAGTATTTCCCTATAAACTAATGTCATCCTTTGATCATCAGTACAAAAGCGTACAGTTAGAACAACAAATTATAAGATTTACATCGGATGCTTTAGGTGCTATCATTGCATGGTCACTTGCTGCTCCAACCCCACTTGCCATTTATATTGCAAGTGAATATATTAATAATGCTTTAAGTTCTGGATACGGCCATAGTAAAGCTTGCTACGCCTTCATGTTTAAAGCAATGGATGACAGCTATACGTTTTATGTTCAATATTGGAGTATGTATTGGGATTCTGGATATTACTATCATTTGGAAACTTTTACCCAAACAATCTACCAATAACTTCTTTCATAATATTATTGCTTAAAAAAAATATATTATGATATAATTATATTGGTGGTTTTTATGACGATGACTGAAGAAAATATTTTAATATTAGTTCAAATAGTATACTATGCCATTATAATCATTCTTTTGATTATTACTGTTTATCCCATAAAGGCCTACTTTCATCCAAAATGTAATACTGGCCTGTTGCTTGAAGAGTTGCACTTACCAAAAGATATACTTACTCGAAATATTCTGTTTGGTATCATTGCATTAGGTATTTCAATTAACCTTTTATTTAAATATTCAATGCCCAACTTTTCATACATCGTTATAATTGCATTAATACTCCGAAATGTATTATTTTATCTTTTGCCTGAAAAAATATGTGAAAACGGAATATTAACAAGAAATGGCTTCATTCCTTGGGAGAATATCAAAAAAATTAAATCTATTAATGGAACAGCAAATTCTATCGAATTAATATTGACTAAACAACAACTCAATGGAACGAACAAGTATATATTATATAATTCGTCATCTATTTCAGACGCTAAAAATGAAATTAAACGTCATTTAACGAACATTTGATTTATCAATGAAAGTAAATTTTTGCCCTAACATTAACAACGGAGCTGTCGCACTAAATAAAAATTAGTGCGGCAGCACTTTTTTTACCAAAAGCA
>OGYI01002038.1_pt1 | contig 16787 bp, 11 predicted proteins | sample 1576521 | NCBI WGS metagenome assembly OGYI01 (sample SAMEA3541484, study PRJEB24748) | human gut metagenome | biome: human gut; feature: human-associated habitat; material: faeces | place: China | collected 2012
CCCTACCGGGAGTAGCGTCGAAGGTTGACAAAACTATAGGAACACCCAATGACTACCTTTCAAACCTGGCAGTTGGGGACGTTCCTTATGTGCTGGCACTTGGGGAAACTCCTTGCGCCAGCGGACGCGGTTTGCTTGCTGGTATTGCCAGATTGTTGGGCGTTCTCCAAGCCCTGTGGGCAAAAAATGCCAAATATGAGTACTGTTGCTGCTGTAGTGCCATATTGCTCCCACAAAATAATGGACATAAAGTAAATATGTTCATTAACGCTAGTACATATAAGCCTGATACAGAGCTGATTGAGCAATGTGGAGGTGCATACAAGCTACAAGAGCGGTGTTTTGGGTCGTTTTGGATGTTACTAAAAAAGTAACAGTACTCATATTTGCCATTTTTTGTCCACGGGGCCTTGAGGGAGGGCGTCAATCAGGTCCCAGGGGAGGCGGTTCGAGGGCTGCAAAACAAAAACGGGGACGCAGATTGTCCTGCGTCCCCGTTCTAGGGCGTTATTCGTTCCCTGCGGCAGAATTTACGCCGCTTCGTCGAACTGCGAGTTGTACAGGTCGGCGTAGAAGCCGCCCTGGGCGAGCAGTTCGTCGTGTGTGCCCTTCTCGACGATGTCGCCGTCGCGGATCACCAAGATCACGTCGGCGTTACGGATCGTGGACAGGCGGTGCGCGATGACAAAGCTTGTACGGCCTTGCATCAGCGCATCCATGGCGCGCTGAATGAGCTCCTCGGTGCGGGTGTCCACGTTGGAAGTCGCCTCGTCTAGAATCAGCGCCGGGCGGTCGGCCAAAATGGCACGGGCGATGGTCACGAGCTGGCGCTGACCCTGCGACAGGTTAGTGCCCTCCTCGTTGATCATAAAGTCGTAGCCACCGGCGAGCGTATGGATAAAGTGGTCGCAGCGTGCGGCGCGTGCGGCGGCCTCGACCTCGGCGTCGGTCGCATCGGGGCGTCCGTAGCGGATGTTCTCGCGGATGGTGCCGTTAAACAGCCAGGTGTCCTGCAGCACCATGGCAAACTCGCCGCGCAGCGCCGCGCGGTCCCAGTCGCGCACGTCGACGCCTTCGACGCGCAGCGAACCGCCGTCCACGTCGTAAAAGCGCTGCAGCAGCTTAATGAGCGTGGTCTTGCCGGCGCCGGTGGGGCCGACGATGGCAATGGTTTGGCCGGGCTGCGCCTCGCAGCTAAAGTCGTGGATGATGGTCTTGTCGGGCGTGTAGCCAAACTTGACATGGTCGAACTCCACGTGGCCGGGGCGCTTTTCGGGAATCTGCGCGTCGGCCTTTTGCTCCTCCTCGGGCGCGGCCAGGAACTCAAAGACGCGCTCGGTGGCAGCGGCCATCGACTGCATCGTATTGCTCACGTTGCCCAGTTGCTGTACGGGTTGCGTAAAGTTGCGAACGTACTGGATAAAGCTCTGGATGTCGCCGGGCGTGGCATTGCCGGTCAACGCGAGCTGTGCGCCCACCACGACGACGCCCACATAGCCCATGTTGCCCACCAGGCTCATAAGCGGCATCATCAGGCCCGACAGGAACTGCGAACGCCAGCCGCTAATAAAGAGTCGGTCGTTTTGACGGTCGAACTCCTCGATCGAGGCCTCGGCGCGGTCGAACACCTGAATGACGTTCTGGCCGGCAAAGTCCTCCTCGATAATGCCGTTGACGGCGCCCAGAACCTGCTGTTGCTCGCGGAAGTACGGCTGCGAGAAGTGAATCATCACGACCAGGATTATCGCGGCGGCCGGCAGCGTGAGCACGGTGACGCCGGTGAGCGGCAGGCTGATCGACAGCATCATGACGAGGACGCCGATAATCTGCGTCACCGACGTGATGAGCTGCGTCACGCTCTGGTTGAGCGACTGGCCCAGCGTATCGACGTCGTTAGTGATGCGGCTGAGCACGTCGCCCTTGCTGTGTCCGTTAAAGTAGCTCATCGGAACGACGGCGATCTTGGCGGCGATCTCCTTGCGCATGCGATAGCAGATCTTTTGCGTGACGCCGGTCATGAGCCAGCCTTGGATCAGGCTGCAAACAGAGCTCGCCAGATACAGGCAGAGCAAAAAGCCGAGCGTCTTGGCGATCCAGTCAAAGTCAACGTCGCCGGTGCCGTTGACCTTGGCAACCAGACCCTCGAATAGCTTGGTGGTGACCTGGCCGAGTACCTTGGGTCCCACGATATTAAAGACGACCGAGCACACGGCAAAGGCGACGGCGGCAAACACGGCAATCTTGTGCTGGCCGATATAGCCGAGCAGCTGCCTCATGGTGCCCTTAAAGTCCTTGGCCTTTTCGCCGCGACGCATGCCGCCCATGCGGCCCATGGGTCCACGCTGGCGGGTGGGCTTGGGAATCTGAGTCTTGGTTTCGTCTGCCATTAGCGCTCGCCTCCTTCCATAACGGCTTCAATCTCTTCTTGGGTAAGCCCCAGCTCCTCGGCGGAAAGCTGCGACTGTGCGATCTCCAGGTACGCCGGGCAGCTGCGCAGCAGCTCCTCGTGCGTGCCGGTGCCCACTACGTGGCCGTCGTCGAGCACGATGATCTGGTCGGCGTGCATGATGGTCGCGATGCGCTGGGCCACGACCACGAGCGCGGCGTCGGTAACGTTTTTGGCCAGCTCCTCGCGTAGGCGCGCGTCGGTCTTGTAGTCGAGGGCACTAAACGAGTCATCGAACACCACGACCTCGGGCTTTTTGGCCAACGCGCGGGCGATGGCCAGACGCTGGCGCTGACCACCCGAAACATTGGAGCCGCCCTGGCTGATAGGGGAGTCGTACCCGTCCTCGCGCTCGGCGATAAAGTCCTCCGCCTGGGCGACGCGTGCTGCCTGGCGCATATCCTCGTCACTCACCATGTCGCCGGCAAACTTGAGGTTGCTCTCGACGGTACCCGAGAATAGACGACCCTGCTGCGGAATATAACCGATGCGGCGGCGCAGCTCGGAAAGTGTCATGTCGCGCACATCGATGCCGTCGAGCGAAATGCTGCCGCCCGTGACGTCGTACAGGCGCGGAATCAGCTGCACGAGCGTGGACTTGCCCGAGCCCGTGGAGCCAATAATGCCGAGCATCTGACCGGCATGCGTGGTGAAGTTCACGCCGCTGATGACGTCGGCGCGGGCATCGGGATACTGGAAGCTCACGTCGCGGAAGGTGAGCTCGCCGCGCGGCGCGCTGGCCGCGGGCAGTTTGGGCGAGACGGGGTCGTTGATGCTGGTGGGGCAAGTGATGACCTCTTCCACGCGCTCGGCTGCGACCTCGGCACGGGGCAGGATAACCGAAACCATGGTGAGGATCATAAACGCCATGACGATCTGCATGGTGTAGGAGATAAACGCCATCATGTTGCCGACCTGCATCACGCCGTCGGACACGCCCTGGGCGCCAAACCAGACGATAAGCACGGTGATGCAGTTCATGACGAGCATCATGAGCGGCATCATAAAGCTCATGGCGCGGTTGGTGTAGAGCTGCGTGGTCATTAGGTCGAGCGAAGCCTTGTCAAAACGCTCGAGCTCATGTTCCTCGCGGTTGAACGAGCGGATGGGCATAAGGCCGTCGAGCAGCTCGCGGGCGGTAAGGTTCACGCGGTCCACAAAGCTCTGCATCTTTTTGAACTTGGGCATGGTGAGGCCCATGAGCACGCCGACAACGGCCGAGACCGCGATGATGGCCACGGCGATGGTCCACTCCAGGCCGGTGTGGTTGGCCAGGACGCGCATGACGGCGACGATGCCCATAACGGGGGCCATCAGGCACATGCGGATAAACAGGGTTGCGGCCATCTGGATCTGCTGAATGTCGTTGGTGCAGCGGGTGATGAGCGAGGCCTGGCTAAACTTGCCCACCTCGGCCGGCGAGAAGTGCATAACCTTGTTGAAGGTCTCGCGGCGCAGATCGCGGGCGATGGAGCAGGCGGTGCGCGACGCCACGGCACCGGTCAGGATGGTGGCGACGAGCGACACCAGGCACAGCCCAAACATCGTGGTCGCCATGCGGCTCAGGTAAGCGTTCTGCACGTCGGCGGGGTCGATGCCCTGCGCTTTGTACTCTTCTTGTACGTAGGTCACGGCGCGCTGGGTCACGATGGAGCCCGACATGGAGCCCATTTTGTCTGCCATATCGTTGGCGCCCTCGACGAGCTTGCCCTGGTCGATTAGGCCGCCTTCAACGCCTAGACGCAGGCTCTTCATGGTGATCTTGCCACCGTCGGCATCAATCTGCTTTTGCATGTTCTGCGCCGCTGCGGCCTTCTGCTGCATCTCGGCGAGCTGCTCGGGCGTCATCGCCGCCATCTGCTCGGGGGTGGGCATGGCCTGGGCAGCGTTGTTGTCTTTCTCGCTGGACGAGCCCATCATGTCGCCCATGGAGTCGGCGTCAATGCCCTGGTTGAACGAAAGGACGACAGTCTCGGGCAGGCTCATAATGTCGGCAATCTTGCTGCCATCGGCACGCTCTTCCTCGGTGCCCTTGTACGTTCGAATGCCGTTATTGTCCGCCTTGCTAAACACGGCCTCCGCAGCTTTGGCGTCCTTGGCGCTCATGAAGAGTTCGAGGTCGTCGAGCGATTCGGCGCGAATGGTGTCGGGCACGGGCGAGGCGATGCCGCCTTGCTGCACGCCCACGTCGACGATGTCGCTCATATAGGTAGGCAGCGCCAGATCGGCGTTGCAGCTGATTACGATAAGTACGATAGCTGTGAACAGTGCCAGGACGTGCTTTTTAAAGAGCTTGAGAATCCTCACTCGGCATCTCTCCTTTCTTGATTGCGGTCGATAATTTCGTTGGCACGTCTTAGAAGGCGCACCATCTCTTGGGTATCTGTTTCGCCGAGCTGCTCGAGGAAGGCCGCGGTGCGCTCCTCGAATTCCCGTCGTTTGATTTCGAGATCCTGGAATCCCTTGTCGGTCACCGTGACGTGTACGCGACGACGGTCGGTCTTTGAGTGCTCGCGCTCGACCCAGCCCTTGGCTTCGAGAGCGCGTAGGATATTGGCGATGCGGGCGCTCGAGACCCAGGCGCGATCGGCGAGTTCGCTCGGCGTGAGCGAACCGCCAGCGAGCATGAGGGCGCGCATGACGGCCATCTCGCCGCCGAGGGCTTTGTCCGCAAAGCGCGAAATGCGCTGATGCATGCTGCCGAACTCGGTAAGGAGCTGACGCCCAAGTTCACGGAAATCGGTATCTTCCACCGAAAACCCCTAACACTAGAAACTATTTTCGGTGAAAGATGATACCCCCGCACGCGCACCCTATACGGTAGATTTTGGGACATGCCTAGAAAACAACCTTTAGGCGACCTCCGTACACCGTCGGTATCAGCAAAGTTAGGGGTAGATCTCTGAGCACGTCCTAAAGCCCACTCAGAGGCACTTTACCCTGCTAAAGCTGGCATAACAGCTAGAGTGAACGTCGTACAAAGGCAAGGAAAAAACTAAACAAATCGGTGAACGGTAGTTGTTCACGCTCGCATTTCCTGCGGGTTTGTAAAAAACGCCCTTATGATATAAAAAAAGAAACATATAACAGCCCAGATGGAGAGGGTCGCTATGTTATCCTTCTCAAACGGGTGAAATCTTGGGTTTTGGGTTGCAGTTCCAAGGTGGACAAACGTTTTTCCCTGCACCAACATGTGGTGAAGAACGGAAGAAGCCGGTAGTGCAAGCCGAAAATTCAAGAATTCAATAAGCAGCGGTGTGAGAGAGCGCCGCATTACACGTAACTAGGAGCGTGGTTACACAATGCAGGAGGCATGGGAAGGCTTCAAGGAAGGCATTTGGACGGGAGAGGTTGACGTCCGAGACTTCATCCAGAAGAACTACACCCCTTACGAGGGCGACGAGTCGTTCCTCGTAGGTCCGACCGAGCGTACCAAGGAGCTGTGGGGCGAGGTTCTCGACCTGCTGCTTAAGGAGCGCGAGCAGGGTGGTGTCCTCGATATGGACACCAAGACCGTCACGGGTATCGTGAGCCACCCCGCTGGCTACATCGATAACGCCCACCGCGAGAAGGAGACCATCGTCGGCCTCCAGACCGACAAGCCGCTCAAGCGCGCTCTGCACGTCAACGGCGGTATCCGCATCGCTTGCCAGGCCGCCAGCCAGCACGGCTACAAGGTCGACGAGAACGTTGTCGAGCGCTACACCTTCGAGCGCAAGACCCACAACGCCGGCGTCTTCGATGTTTACACCCCCGAGATGCGTGCTTGCCGCTCGGCTCACATCATCACCGGTCTGCCCGATGGCTATGGCCGCGGCCGCATCATCGGCGACTACCGTCGTGTCGCCCTGTACGGTGTCGACTACCTGATTAAGGACAAGGAGGCCCAGAAGGCTTCCACCCCGACGGTCATGACCGCCGACAACATCCGCGATCGCGAGGAGCTGCAGGAGCAGATCCGCGCCCTCGGCGAGCTCAAGATGATGGCCGAGACCTATGGTTTCGATATTTCCAACCCTGCTACCAACACGCAGGAGGCCATCCAGTGGATGTACTTCGCCTACCTTGCTGCCGTCAAGGAGCAGAACGGCGCCGCTATGTCCATCGGCCGTACCTCTACGTTCATCGACATCTATGCTGAGCGCGACCTTGCCAACGGTACCTTCACCGAGGAGCAGATCCAGGAGTTCGTGGATCACTTCATCATGAAGCTCCGCATGGTCAAGTTTGCCCGTACCCCCGAGTACCAGGCCCTGTTCACCGGCGACCCGCAGTGGGTCACCGAGTCCATCGGCGGCATGGGTGTTGACGGCCGTACGCTCGTTACCAAGATGAGCTACCGCTATCTGCACACGCTCGAGAACATGGGTACCAGCCCCGAGCCCAACATGACCGTTCTGTGGTCGACCCGTCTGCCCGAGAACTTCAAGAAGTTCTGCGCCAAGACTTCCGTCGCCAGCTCCTCGATCCAGTACGAGAACGACGACCTCATGCGCGTCTATCACGGCGACGACTACGGCATCGCCTGCTGCGTGTCCTCCATGCGCATCGGCAAGGAGATGCAGTTCTTCGGCGCCCGCGCCAACCTGGCCAAGTGCCTGCTGTACGCACTCAACGGCGGTGTTGACGAGGTCTCCAAGAAGCAGGTCGGCCCCAAGTATCGCGCCGTCGAGGGCGATACGCTCGATTACGACGACGTTGTGGCCAAGTACAACGACATGATGAAGTGGCTCGCTGGCGTGTACGTCAACTCGCTGAACATCATCCACTACATGCACGATAAGTACTGCTACGAGCGCATTCAGATGGCTCTGCACGACAAGCACGTGCACCGCTGGTTCGCTACGGGCATCGCTGGCCTTTCCGTCGTGGCTGACTCCCTGTCCGCCATCAAGTACGCCAAGGTCCACCCCGTCCGTGACGAGAACGGCATCATCGTCGACTTCGAGACCGAGGGCGAGTTCCCCAAGTACGGTAACGACGACGACCGCGTCGACCAGATCGCTCACGACGTTGTGCACCAGTTCATGGAGTACATCCGCATGAACGACACCTACCGCAACTCCGTGCCCACGACCTCGGTTCTGACCATTACCTCCAACGTCGTGTACGGTAAGAAGACCGGCTCCACGCCCGACGGCCGCAAGGCTGGCCAGCCGTTCGCCCCGGGTGCTAACCCCATGCACAAGCGCGATAGCCACGGCGCCATCGCTTCGCTGTCTTCGGTTTCCAAGCTCCCGTTCCGCGATGCTCAGGACGGCATCTCCAACACCTTCTCCATCATCCCGAGTGCGCTCGGCAAGGAGGACCAGGTGTTCTTTGGCGATATCGACCTTGATCAGCTGGGCGAGTAACTATTGTTAGTGCTATACTAACAATAACGATTACTGATTAGCGCGCCGGTTTCGGCCGGCGCCTATTAATCGAAGGAGACACATTATGAAGGTTTCTGAAGTTTCCGAGACCCAGGCCGATAACCTGGTCCACATGCTCGACGCTTACGCCGAGAAGGGTGGCCACCACCTGAACATCAACGTCTTCAACCGTGAGACGCTGCTCGACGCTCAGGCTCACCCCGAGAAGTATCCGCAGCTGACCATCCGCGTTTCCGGCTATGCCGTGAACTTCCACACGCTCACCAAGGAGCAGCAGGACGAGGTCATTGCGCGTACCTTCCACGACAAGTTCTAAAGGGGTTTAACTCCCGCAGGATCGCCGGGCCGCTTTGGGTTACTTTCCAAAACGTCCTCGGACATGCAAAGGGCTCCGCTGCGCGCTTCGCGCGGCGGAGCCCTTTGCGTCCTGCGGAAATGTTTTGGAAAGTAACCCAAAGCGGCCCGGCGGGGGTCCTGTGTAGTCACCCTTTAGGCGGAACTCTCCTAATTATTTGGATGAGTCGTTTACTTACTTGTGCTGTTACCGTCTTCCCGCTGTTGTTGGGGTATGCTTTGTTCGTATGTAAACGTATGACATGTTGATGGGGGAGGGTGCTATGGCTCGCGAGGGCGCTCGTTCTAAGGATTCTGCTAAGCCTGGCATCAAGGAAGTTGCAGCGGTGGCGGGGGTTTCGCCTACTACGGTATCTCGCGTGCTGAATAATCGCGGCTATATTAGCCAAGAGACCCGCGATAAGGTCCATGCCGCGATGGAGCGCATCAACTATACGCCCAACGATATCGCCCGTGCCATGCTCAACGGTCGCCTTAATCTTATCGGTATGATCGTTCCCTTTGTGAGCAGCCCGTTCCATGCTCAGGTTGTGCAGGCGGTCGAGCGCACGTTGGCGGAAAATGGCTTTAAGATGTTGCTGTGCAACAGCGCCAATCGACCCGATCTTGAGCGTTCCTATATCGACATGCTCCGCCGCAATATGGTCGACGGCGTCATCGTCAACTCCCTCAATATCGGTGCCGAGGCATATGCCGAGATGGGCTTGAGCCTGGTTGGCATCGACTGCGATCTTGGCGAGGGCTCTGTCCAGATTGCAAGTGACAGCTATGGCATCGGCGAGCTCGCCACGCGCCGTCTGATTGATGACGGCTGCAGGCGTATCCTGTGCCTGCGCAGCAATAGCCGCATGCGCATGCCTGCCAATAAGCGTACCGATGCCTACCTCGATGTTGTTGAGCAGGCCGGTTTGTCCGCGCTTGTCCGTGAGATTGAGTTCGTTAAGCCCGACGACGAAAAGGGCGCGGTCGTTGCGAAGATCCTCGATGAGAACCCCGATATTGACGGCATCTTTGCGGGAGACGATACGATGGCGGCCATCTGTCTCAACGTGATGAAGCAGCGCGGCTTGAGCGCTCCAGACGATATTAAGGTCGTGGGCGCGGATGGTGCCCGCCGAACTATGACGTTTATGCCTGACTTAACAACCGTACGTCAAGATATCGATCGCATCGGAGAGCTCGCGGCGCAATCCATCATCGCTCTTATTAACGGCGATAATCCCGAATCGAATATCAAGCTCCCCGTTGAACTCATTGAGGGCAAAACCGCGTAGTTCATCCCGTGCCAAAAGAATTCCTCAAACGCCTCTGATGACCGTTCACCGGCATATGTCAACCGTTTGCCGACGACTGGAACTGCGAAAAGACGTATTGGTGTGAAAACGTTTGACATATGAAAACGATTGACATATCTTGCCATTGTACCGAGTTAGTATGTCGTGGAAAGGAAGTCTCGGATGCACAAGGTGTATTACCAGCCTGAGGGAATTTGGGTAGGCGACATCATGCCGTACGGCGAGGACGGCACGTTCTATCTCTATCATCAGCGTGACACGCGTAACCCCGAACCTTTCGGAGAGCCGTTTGGCTGGGCACTCGCTACGACCAAGGATTTCGTCAACTACAAGGACTTTGGCGAGAGCCTTGAGCGTGGCGGCGACGAGGAAGTCGACCAGTACATTTATGCCGGCACGGTGTTTAAGGTGGGCGACAAGTACCATGCGCTCTACACTGGTTGCAATCGCGATAAGGTCCGCGCACGTTTGATGAAGCAGGTTCTTCTTCACGCAACGAGCGACGACGCCGTCAAGTGGGAGAAGAACATCGCCGAGACGCTGCTTCCGCCCCAGGAGGGTTACGATGACCGCAACTGGCGCGATCCCTTTGTGCTTTGGGATGAGGAGAACGAAGAGTACATGCTCATCCTTGGCACGCGTGTGGGCGAGGACAAGCGTCTGATGACCGGCCGCCTGGTCAAGTTCACCTCCAAGGATCTGACCAACTGGGAGTTCCAGGGCGACTGGTGGAACCCGGGCCTGTACACCATGTTTGAGATGCCTGATCTCTTTAAGATGGGCGACTGGTGGTACCTCGTCTTTTCCGAGTACAGCGACGGCAACAAGACCCGTTACCGCATGTCCAAGTCCATCAACGGTCCTTGGATTACCCCCGCTGACGACTCCTTCGACGGCCGCGCGTACTACGCCGCTCGCACCGCATTCGATGGCGAGCGTCGCGTTCTCTTTGGTTGGGTTCCTACGCGTGACGAGGGCGGCGACCCCAGCTCTTACCTATGGGGTGGCACCTTTATGCCCCTCGAGATCGTTCAACGTGCCGACGGAACGCTCGGCACCAAGCTCCCCGACAGCATGCTTGGCGCCTTTGGCGAGGCTAAGGCAGTCGAGACCTTTGAGCTTTCCTGCGAGTCGGGCAAGGTCGAGCAGGTGCTCGCCGCGGATGCCGGCTCCACCTACTTGCTCGATGCCGACATTGAGCTCGGCGGTAACGCTGCCGGCTTCTCGGTCAAGTTCGCCGAGGACGCCGAGACCGGTCTTGCCTATGAGTTCCGCGCCAACCTGCGCGAGGGCAAGCTCGAGTTCACGCCGGCTCCCCAGTACCCGTGGTTCCAGGTCAACAACATGGGCCTCGAGCGTCCGTTGTTCTTTAAGGGCGAGGGCACTCACCATGTGCGTCTGGTCGTCGACGACGACATCGCGACCATCTTTGTCGATGATGTTGCGCTCAACGCTCGCTTCTGCAACAAGCAGGGCCAGGGTGTGGCGCTTACCGTCACCGACGGTGCGCTCAAGTGCGCAAACGCAACGATCGCGTCTCTGTAGCGGCAACGAACCGTTTTATGATTTAGAAAAGGAATGGAGAGGAACATGGACTACAAGGCAGTGTCCCAGCAAGTCGTCGACAACGTCGGCGGACTGGAGAACATCGAGGGCGCCACGCATTGCGTGACCCGTCTGCGTCTGGTGCTCAAGGATACGAGCAAATACAACAAGGCCGAGCTCGAGAACATCGATGGCGTCAAGGGCGTGCTGTACAACAGCGGCCAGCTCATGATCATCTTTGGTACCGGTACCGTCAACAAGGTTTACGATGAGTTTATGGCTCTGACGGGCGTCAAGGAGATTAGCGCTTCCGAGGTCAAGGGTGCCGAGGCGGACAAGAAAGGCAAGTTCTTCTCGGTCCTCAAGGTGTTCTCGGACATCTTTATCCCCATCATTCCTGCCTTCGTCGGTGCCGCTATCATCATCGGCCTTAAGTCGTTGATCGTTGCCAACGGCCTCTTTGGCATGGAGGGCAGTCTCGCCGATCACAGCGAGTTCCTCAAGAACCTCGCAAGCTTCTTTGCCATTATCGCCACCACGTTCGACTACCTGCCTGTCCTGGTTATGTACAGCGCGGTCAAGCGTTTTGGCGGTAACCCGATCCTGGGCATCCTCGTCGGTATCGTCATGGTTCACCCGAGTCTTATGAACCGTAACACGTTCGTTATGGACCCGACGGGTGCTGAGTACTGGAACTTCGGTCCGCTATCCATTCCCATGGTTGCTTTCCAGGGCGGTGTGTTCCCCGCAATCCTGACTGCCTGGTTTATGGCCAAGGTCGAAAAGATTGCCCAGAAGTACATCCCCGAGGTCGTTTCGTTCGTCTTTGTCCCGACCGTTACCCTGATTCTTGCTAACGTCGCCCTGTTCACCGTGTTCGGCCCGCTCGGCAACCTGATCGGTGACGTCCTCGCCGGCGTAATCGATATCCTGTACAACAGGATGGGCGTCTTTGGTGCCTTTGTCTTTGCCGCGTTCCTGCAGCCGCTCGTCGTTACCGGTACGCATCAGTTCATCCAGGGTATCGAGGCCAACCTCGTTGCCACGACCGGCTTCAACTACATCCAGGCCATCTGGTCGGTTTCCATCATCGCCCAGGGCGGCGGCGCCATCGGTATGTACCTCATTCACAAGAAGCACTCCAAAGAGCGCAACATCTGCATGTCGTCCTTTATCCCGACGCTGGTCGGAATCTCCGAGCCCGCTATCTTCGCTGCAAACATGCGCTACTCGATCATCCCGTTCATCTGCGCATGCATCGGTGCAGGCTGTGGCGGTGCCTTCGTCAAGCTCTTTGAGGTGCGCGCTATCGGTCAGGGTCTGACCGGCGTGCTTGGCCTGCTCATCGTTACGCCCGAGACCCTCGTGTGGTATGTGGCTGGCAATCTCATCGCCTTTATCGTGCCGATCGTCTTGATCTTTGCCTACAACAAGGCAAAGGGCGTGCCGACCACCGATGAAGAGGGCGCTGGCGCTGGCTTCGACGTCAGCTTCTAGTTGAGCCGTTCAGTGTAATCTGAGGATAAGTCCATTTGAGGAAGGGCGTTCGACTCGTGTGAGTCGAGCGTCCTTCCCCATAGACGAGAAAGTCAACGGCGATGTTTAATCAAAAAAATAAGGTGACACGCGCGGACTATGAGCAGTGGCGTGCCGGACAGGATGAGACGGCGGGTCGCATCGCGTCCGACCCCGATAGGCTCCTGTTCCATGTGGAGCCTGAGCTTGGCTGGCTCAACGACCCCAACGGTTTGGTTCAGATTGGTGATACGTATCACATCTATCATCAATACGATCCGTTCGATGCTGCGCATGGCGGTCCAGTGCTTTGGAACCATCTGACGACAAAGGATTTTGTGACGTACGAGAATCATGGCCCCGCGCTGTTCCCCGATTCCGATTTGGATTCGAACGGAGCGTATTCTGGTTCTGCCTTTGTACGCGATGGCAAGATTCACTATTTCTATACCGGCAACGTCAAGCATTTTGACCGCGATGATTACGACTACGTGTTGACGGGCCGTGAGCAAAACCAGATTCATATGGTTGCCGAGAATCCCGACGAATTGGGCGAGAAGTGCATAGCTGTTGGACCGGTCGATTACCCCGACGATATCGGTACGCACGTGCGCGACCCCAAGATCCTTGAGCACGACGGTATCTACTACATGGTTCTGGGTGCTCGTACGAAAGACGACCGTGGCTGCGTGCTTGTCTATACCTCGCGCAATCTTGAGGACTGGAGCTATGCGACGCGCATTGAGTTGGGCGAGAAGTTTGGCTTTATGTGGGAGTGCCCCGATCTGTTTGAGCTCGATGGCGAGCTTATTCTCGTTTGCTGTCCGCAGGGTGTGCCTGCCGATGGTTGGCGTTACCGCAATCCGCATCAGTGCGTGTGGTTCCCCATCGAGGCCGATTGGGAGGCGCCGAGCTTTAAAATCGTCGGGCAGGGCATGCCCCCGATGGTCGATGCCGGTTTTGATTTCTATGCTCCGCAGTCCTTTGAGGATACTGCAGGCCGGCGTTTGATGATCGGATGGTCGGGTTGCCCCGATGCGACGGCAGAAAACCCGACGGTGGCGCGCGGGTGGCAGTGCGCGTTGACGGTGCCGCGAGAGCTGAGCATGCGCGATGGCAAGCTCTGCCAGCAACCGGCGCACGAGATTGAGAGGATGCGCGGCGACTGCGTTCGCGCGACAGGCGGTGAAACCGTTGAGGAGCCGGGCCGCCTGTTTGATCTTGTGGTTTCCTGTGAGGGCGCCAAGATGGTCGAGCTCGAAATCCGCAAGGGTGTCTTTGTGTGCTATGCAGACGGGATGCTTACCCTCGACATGGGTGACGAAGGCTATGGGCGCGACCAGAGGTCGATCGAGCTCAGCGAGCTTCGCGACCTGCGCGTGCTTTCGGACACTACGATGGTCGAGATTTTTGCAAATGGCGGCGAGGCGGCACTTACGAGCCGTACCTATTCGCCGGCGGTTCCGGCGATGGAGCTGCACGCCGAGGGCGCGGCATCGATGAATTTCTACCGCCTCGTGCATTAACCGTGCATGGGGCACGATTGGACTTGCTGGGCGGAATGTGTTGCAGTTGCCGCAGCGAACTACCGTTTATCGCGTATAGCTACCGTTTGCGGGATAAGTAACACTCATTTATAAACCGTGTAAAATCTCAGCCAAGCACGGAGTTTTCCAGGGAGACGCTGTCCTTTGTTGTGTGCAAGGGGCGGCGTCTCTTTGGCGCTTGGACGCTGTTGTGCAACAGTGCGGCGGCGCGTGCCATGTGTTGAAAAGCCAATGTTGAGATGGGTCGTGATGATAATGGGCAAGTACGTAATCGTGGTTGAGTCTGGTTCGGATGTGACGCCGGAGCTCTGCGAACGCTACGGTATCGTGCGCGTGCCCATGCACGTCACAGTTGGCGACGAGACCGTCGAGGACGGCTCGATCGATCCGCTCGAGATTTACTCGCGCTGCAACGAGCTCGGTGTTATGCCTAAGACGAGTGGCTGCGCGCCTGCGGATTTTGCTCACGTGTATGACCGTATCCATGCCGAGCAGCCCGACGCGACTATTCTGCATCTCGCGTATTCCGAGGCCACGACCTGCTCACATCAGTCCTCCAAGATTGCGGCTAAGGGCCGCGACTACGTATTCTCCATGGATACGCGTTTTGTCTCGGTGGGCCAGTCGCTCGTTGCCGTCGAGACCGCCAAATACATCGAGGCTCACCCCGATGCCACCGTTGACGAGATCTTTGCTTTTACGAATTCCGTCATGGACCGTGTGCTGCTGGGCTTTGTTCCTACCGACCTAGCCTTCCTTAAGGCAGGCGGTCGTCTGTCCAATGTGGCATTCCTTGGCGCCCACCTGCTCAAGATTAAGCCCTGCATTGAGGTGACGGGCGGCAAGTTCGTGGCGACCAAGAAGTTCCGCGGCTCTATGCTCAAGTGCGCCCGCGCCTTTATTGACCACATGGTTGCGAAGGGCGAGATTGACTACTCGCACATTGGCCTGGCGTATTCGGTGGGCCTTTCCCAGGAGCTGCGCGACGACATGGAGGTCTATGCGCATGACCTGGGCTTTAAGGATATTACCTGGACTCAGGTTGGCGGCGTCATCTCGAGCCATTGCGGCCCGACCGCCTTCGGCGCGGTGCTCACGCTCAAGGCGTAAAGCCTGGCGTCTATCGATTTCTATTGCCTTGACGGCGGGCGGGTTGCGACAACCTTCCCGTCGCTTTTGCATGGGGCCAAATAGGACAATCCAATTGACCGCTAAACCGTTTCGCCATCAAGCATATAGGCTAGAATGACTCTGGCATTTATGTAGCTAAAACCAATGAGAGGCAAGGTAGCGGGAATGGCTGAGATGACGCTCGAGGGTGTGGACGCTCGTCCTGAGGACTCCGCGTTTGCCCTGGGCCGCGTGCATTCGATTGAGACGATGGGAACGGTCGATGGACCCGGCATCCGCTTTGTGGTGTTTGTTCAGGGCTGCCCCATGCGCTGTGCGTATTGCCACAACCCCGACACCTGGTCGGTTAACGGCGGCACCATGGTGACCGTCGAGCACCTGATGGACGAGTTCCAGAGCAACCATGAGTTTTACCGCAGCGGCGGTATTACGGTGTCCGGCGGCGAGCCGCTCCTGCAGCCCGCGTTTTTAGCCGACCTGTTCCGCGCCATGCACAATAACCCCGATGGTCGCGTGCATACCTGCTTGGATAGCTGCGGCTATGCGTTCGATCCCGCGCATCCCGAGAAGTTCGATGCCGTACTCAACGAGACCGATATGGTGCTGCTCGACATTAAACACGCCGATCCCGTCGAGCATAAAAAGCTGACCGGTTGCGATCCCGCACGCATCCTGGCGTTTGGTGATGAGCTCGCGCGTCGCAAGATTAAGGTTGTTATTCGCCATGTGGTGGTGCCGGGTATCACCGATACGGTGGAGGAGTGCGAGGCGCTCGGTCGTCTAATCGCCCCGTGGCACAACGTGGTCGGCCTGGAGATGTTGCCGTATCACACGATGGGTGTCGTCAAGTACGAGCAATTGGGCATTCCCTATAAGCTCGAGGGCGTTCCACAGATGGATGCCACGCGCATGCCCGAGCTGCGCAACGCCGTCATGACGGGCATGAAAAAGCGCCGCGCGGAACTCAAAAACGCTATCGGCTAGCGAGCCATTCTGCTCCCCAAGGGCACTCATTGGGGACAGACTTAAATGAGTGCCCCTGGGCACCAAGTTGATTGCCAAAGAGCCCCGTCAAATTGCGGTGGAATAGTTCTTGTTTTTCGGCTTATGCTGCCCAAACAGGAACTATTCCACCGCAACTGCGTTTTGGGCGGAGATGCGCAACAGAATCGTGCCATTTGGATAAATACGCTTGTGGTTTCTTTAAAGACACCTTAAACGCCGCTGAATATCTTTGGAAAGAAATGCCTGCTCGGTATTATGCTGCTCGTATATAAACGGTAGCAGTCAGGAGACCACGTGCGAAGCAACGCATCGCGGGACGAGTATGTGCCGCAGCATGGCAGCAGATATGAGACGAAGGGCACGCCTTCGCGTGGCCTCGCTGACGTTCGCATCCGCGTGACGAAGATTGCCGCCGTTGGGATGCTAACGTTGGCGGTTATTATCCTCGGAATTACCGCCAAAACCTACGCGTCGGAGCGAATGGCACACTCAGATGCGTCAACGGTACAGACGCAAAACAAAAGGCTCTGTTAGACCATAATTGACATATAGGTGATGCCACCGTGGTATAATG
>OGYI01002041.1_pt1 | contig 16750 bp, 13 predicted proteins | sample 1576521 | NCBI WGS metagenome assembly OGYI01 (sample SAMEA3541484, study PRJEB24748) | human gut metagenome | biome: human gut; feature: human-associated habitat; material: faeces | place: China | collected 2012
TATGTATTCCGGTATCTGGAAGCCTACCTGATGAAGGAAGAGCTTCCTCCCGTCAGCCTGACGATGCCGAAAAGCTCCGAAGAGTACCGTTCTCCCCATCTATTCCCCGTTTTCTTCAACATGCTCTCGGAAGGCGTTAACAAGGAAATCCAGTGCCGTCATTTCCATCTGGATGAAAAGGATCATTTTGGACTGCTCCTTGCAACAGGTCATGGCGATACGATTGGAGCACTAACGGTACAGCCTTATATTCATGATGAACATTGACCGTTGCCCCTCGACGCTGGTTCCCGGATTCACCTCCTACAGCCCGACCGGATTGCGGAAACTGTTCGACGGTAAAAAGGTGTCTCCGATTCTTCCTTATGACGCCCCCGATATTCATGGCGAGCCGGAAGAGTTTCTAGAAAACCGCGAGCATATTTCCATCTCAGGGGTTCAGGAAAAACTCTCTGTTCTTGTTGACCGGGGAACAATCCGTCTGACCAAGTCGGGAGAACAGGGAACGCATCTTCTGAAGCCCATCTCATCACGTCTCACCCGGGCTTCCGACATGCCGGTCAACGAACACGTGACCATGCAAATTGCCGCTCAGCTGTTCGGCATTTCAACAGCTCCCAACGGACTATGCTTTTTCCGGACCGGGGAACCGGCCTATATCACCCGGCGATTTGACATCACTCAGGAAGGCGGCAAACTCCGCAAGGAAGACTTCGCCTCACTGGCCGGGAAAACATCCGCCCAAGGCGGCTCCAACTTCAAATATGATTACTCCTATCTGGAAATGGGGGAGCTCATCCGCCGTTATGTCCCCGCATGGAGAATTGAAATGGAACGCTTCTTCCGCCTGGTACTGTTCAATTACTTGTTTTCCAACGGCGACGCTCATTTGAAGAATTTTTCCGTGCTGGAAACTCCGCAGGGAGATGTGACCTTGTCCCCTGCGTACGATCTGCTCAACACAAGTCTGCACATTCAGGACAGCGATTTCGCCCTGTCCGATGGTTTGTTTCGGGGCGCATCCACGCACACGAATCGAAGCCTGTTTGAAGAATTCGGGCGGCAACTGGGGATGCAGGACAAACGCGTCAAGGCAGCCATCGACCATTTGATGGAATCCAGGGAAGAAGTAGAGTTCCTAGTGGATCGTTCATTCCTTTCTCCCCCGGCCAAACGGGCCTATATGCTTTCCTACAGGACGCGTTACAATACTCTTCGATGAAATTTACCTGCCATTTCCTTGGCTCCTATCATGAAATGAAACTTGTAGAGAACAGATTGCAGGAATCATGTGTTCCATCGAATCTGTTTCTATCCAGCACAAAAATCCGCTTATTCCTGTCTTGGATCAAGTCTTGTTTTATTGCAATCCTGACTTGAATGAAGTCAGAAATAAAAATATTTCTTAAAACGCAACGACGTCAAACAGCCGCGTGTTTTGCGGCAGTTAGCGAGGTGGGTCTGGAAACTCTGGCTCAGTACATGGAGTGGATGCAGGATGCTTATTTCTTTTTTTTTCCGTTCCTGCTTATAACGCCTCCTTTTCCGAATGCGATGCGAACCACCCTGTCGCGATCCTCTTCATTGTATAAAGTAATACGGGAGGAATACTTTTTCCGGGAAGCGTTTTCCTCCTGGTGGGATTTAATAACAATCATGAAGAGGAACAAAATGTAATCAATTGTTATCATTTGCCAACAATTTGTTCATTTTCTTGATAGCGGCTTATTTTAAAACAGTTATTGGATAGACTGTGCTATAAGTGGCTTATCTGAGAACATGGCGGCTGGACGATAGTGTGGAGAGTTGATGCCGACCTGTCTCGCCAGTCAAAAATCCTCTTGGCATTGTCTGTTCCTCTATTCGGGATCGGGATCTGACGGTTAATCTTTCCATTTCGTGATTTGATTGCGCAAATACACACAAACAGTATATTTACGCAATCATTTTATGCTTTTGAAACTTTCCTTTGAGAGAAAGGGGTGGAAGCAATTCCGTACCGAGTAAGTTCCGAACAAGCTCAATACAAGTACCGCACAAGTTCAGGATAAAAAACCGACATCCTTCTATTCACTCAGACGGTTGGCGGTAGTCAGCAATTCTTGCTGGTGGCCCGTTATATAGACCTGAAGACAGGCATTTAGCTTCTGCCTTCATTCCTCAACACCCGTTTCCCTTTTGCAGGGAAGCGGGTGTTTTCGTTTCAACCCACATTCATCATCAATATGCATCCTATCATCGCATTGCCTCATCATCCGGCGACAGCCCGGCACATCCTGCCTTTGGAAGATACCAGACAGGCAGTCCTCCTTCAGAGGAGAAACATCATGCCGGACCCGGCAGCGGCTCCGGTCGTTCCCCCGACCGTATTCCGTAAAGGACTTCTCCTCCATTGCGGGGCCGAAGTCGTCGACAGGAGAACGCTGTCTCATGTGGAAACTCCATCCTGCACGGAATCGTGGTTCCCGCTTCCCCATGACTTTCTGCTGAAGGAAGTGGAATCCCAGCTCACCGCTCATGGCTTCGGCATCGGGGAAACCACTCATGCTCTCAGCCATGAAGGGAAGCGGTATTTCGGCGTTCTCCAAATCTTGAGGCCTGACGACGGCCCCGGCGACTACTCGTGGATTGTCGGCATCCGCAACTCCCACGACAAAACCTTCCCGGCCTCTCTGGTCATGGGAACGCGCGTGTTCGTCTGTGACAACCTCGCGTTCAACGGAGAAGTGAAACTCTCCCGGAAGCATACGAGGTTTGCCGTACGGGATCTGCGCTTCATGACTTCCCGCGCTGTCGGAAGGCTTGGGGAGCAATTCCACCGTGAAGACGAACGGATCGCTGCTTACAAAAAGCAGAGACTGACCGACAAGGCCGCTCATGATCTTCTGATCCGCGCGGTTGACTGCCGGGCCATCACGCCGACCGTCTTGCCGGAAGTCATCCGGTACTGGAGGGAGCCCCTTCATGAGGAATTCCGATCCCGTACCGTCTGGAGCCTGTTCAACGCCTTCACGGAACAGTTCAAGGCAGTCAATCCGCACGTGGTCGCCAAACGGAGCCAGGCACTGCACGGCCTGTGCGATTCCGTCTGCGGACTGATCGCCTGAGCGTAGTTAAAAAACAGGAAAGGAAACCTCACATGAATCCATCCTACTCATTGACGGGAGCGCAAGCCGCCGTCCTGATTCTCACGCAATCCGTGTCCGGACAAACGAGCGATGAACTGATTGGCTCCTTCCATTCGGAAGAACGGGGGAGAGTCAGGCAAATCATTCGCTTGCTGGAACGCCGGGGACTGCTCATCTGCCAAACGGGGGAAGACGATCCCTTTGTCTTCCCCCTCACCTGGCATCCCACCTGGGACGGGCGAATAGCCCTGCTGGAATGGGCCTCCTATCTGGGCAATATCCGGCTGGACGGCAGGAATGCTTCGGCATCAAGCGGTTCCCGGGCAGTCATAGAACAGGAAGATCATCATCACCCCTCATCCGTATGCTGACCTTCCTTCTCGTGACCGTTTCCGGCTGGTTCCTGTTCCCGTGGCTGTTCGCGCTCCTCAAATGGGGAATCATGCTGGCCTTCGGCTTGATGACGGCAGGACTGCTTCTGTGGTTCTGCCTCTTTTGAAGAGACATCCCTCCAGACACCGGAACCATGTACCACATCGTCAAATACAAGGACACACGCTACTGGGCGGTTCTCCATCACAATGGAAAACTGCTCGCCGTCGTCGTGTACAAAAAAGGCGCCGAGGCCATTGTTCAGGCTTTGGAACAAATCCTCATCGACGCCGTCACCCACTCACAACCGCCATGCCCATGATCAAAATCATCCTGTTCGAGCTCACCCGCATCCTGCTGGGCTACGCCTCCGACAAAGTAGGCTAGTTCATTCGGAACAAGCAGAGGAGCGGATCTCGTCCTCCTTCCTTTTACGAAGAAGAGGAGGAAGATCCCTGGTCTCAACATCCACCCCGTTGATTCCATGATCCTCGCCCAACTATTGCAGGCCATTTACAATCTCATCGTCCGACGATGAAATATGCCTTCCTGATTTTATTTTACAGGAGGGCTTTCAAGAGGTTGTCCAATCGACTCCTCTTTTTTAGCTGTCGGATCTTTGATAAATAAAATTGAGTGACTCCTATAGCTCCTCTATTTGTCTGTCACAGGCTTGCTGAATAAGCTCCATAATGGCCTCAAGGCGGGAAGAATCTTTCATCATTATTTCTACTTCCCCATTACCCCATCGTCCCAGTCCCTTGACATTTCGGCAGATACCCTCCGGGTCAATCACTTCGTTAAACGGGATATTGAGTGAAAGTCTTAAAGAGCGCTTCTGAGGAACTATATCAACGAAATTGGTTTGTACTTTATACGCAATGTAAAGTTTAAGAAAAACTTCTCGAACAGAAGGATCAAGATTAAGAATTCTTTTTCTTACAACATGAAACAGTTCCAGCATATCAGGACTCCAATCATAGGTTTCCAAACTATATACAGAAGTTTCTGAAGCCGATTTTTTCTTATAGGAATCAAGAATTTCCTGAGGAAGGAAAGGGCGCGTCCAAATTCGACAAGCTTTTTGGGCTAGAAACTGCGCCCGCGTCTCAATCTGTTCCGGCCCCCATTTATCTGCCTGGCGTGGATACTCATTAAGGCGTAGAGGAGAATCATTAAAGCCACCCGGTATCTTCTTCTTTTCGCTGAAAGAGCGATTGCTCAGTTCGGAGTTGTAGCCGGTCAATGTCAGGTTGCCCAGATTGTGAAGGTATTTTTCATGAACTTCCTGCCATTGCTCTCCCAGCATGGACTGCCACTCTGAAGAAAGATTGGCGCTTTGGGGCATGATATGTTCAATCGTATAATCTCCGATATTGATTCGTTCTTTCCTGTCTTCGTTTTCAAGCATGGTCAACAGGTAATTACGCCTGGGGAAAGTATAGACATCCTTTGAAAGAAGAGCATCCATGAATTCTCTATCCGTAGGAAAACGTTTATAATTGTCTGCAAAAATAAGAGCGGCATCCAAACTTTCCATGTATTTTTCAGGATTAATCTGGAGATAAAGCAACATGAACGTCTTATTCAGGCTATTTGTGGGAATGCCGCATACGGCTCGCCGAAAAACATAGCTTTCCACCCGGCATACGATAGAGAGAAAATCACAAGCAGATATAGTCTGCTGCTCATAATCTCGATAGATGGGAAGCAGGAAGGGATAACAGACATCCACTTTCAATTGAGAAAGACGAAAAAAGGCCTCATTCAGTTTCTTGTCTGCCTCCTTGTGAAGCATCATCTTACTGTAATAGGAAGAGAACTTGAAAATATCAGCAACGATTTCCTCTATTTTTTGTCCACGTGTATTGACGAAGTGCTTGAATGCTTCATATACACCATCTTTGCGAGGAATTTCCTTTTGTTTGAAAGTCAGGTAATCACGCATGAAGTTGTTGAACAACAGCTCATATTCGTTCCCATAGCTCTGTTCCATCGGGAACCAGTATTTTTCATACAACATGGTTTGTTGCTCAACAGGCAGCCTCATCAGTACATAATTACGGATCAAATCCGTCTGGGACAACGCCAGCCCCGTACTGTTCATGCTCTCGAAAATCAACTGGGGGTCATCTTTATCTCTCTCCAACGCAACATCAACGACGAAAAGCCTCATCATTCCATCATAGATACTCTTGACGTTTTCACGTGTCATCTTTCCTAGGAAAAAATGATAATTTTCTACGATTCTGCCAGGGACATGTTCAGGCAATGGAGTACCTCCGACCAAAGAGCAAAAGGCCGCTTTGTCTCCCTGAGTCAGTAATAGTTTAAAACGTTTTTCTCCTGTTTCTTCATTATTGAGGAGATAATAATTTCGCAGTTTAGTTGGAGTTGTATCAATTTCCAAATCAGGAGTTTTCTCCAAAAACTCGGCAAGAGCGAGAACCAGCAATGAAATTGTTGTCAAACGTTGCTGTCCATCAATAACAAGAAGTTCCGGTACATCGCAAATCGTCGTGATGCTATGTTGAAAATGGACGACAGAGCCGATGAAGTGACCGTTTACGGAATCATCTTTGCTAATCCTTAGTATATCCTGAAGTAATTGCTGACATTGCGCAATGGACCAGCAGTAAGTTCTCTGGTAAATGGGGATGACAAATTGCCTGGGGCCTTTCAGGAGAGACAGGAGATTTTCAGCATTGGCCTTCATGGGGGGCAGTCTTGCATAAAAGAAGGGGGCACACAAGGATACTCCATATCCATAGAAGCCAGAAGCAGGGAGAATGTGTATCTCTTTTAACTATTCCTTTACAAGTACAGATATTATGAGGCTTTTGAGAGAACTTGCCACAGGTCTTTATACTCGACAATATCACCCGTCTAGGCTAATAGTCTGAAGGCCTGACTTTCTCATCAGCTCTACTTTTGGGGGAGGCTGGTTGGCCTCGAATTACCGAAAATTGAACAGATGGAAAAGGCATCGGTACAGAGAGGCATCAGGGAAAACAGGAAACATCTCCATCCCGTCAGGAACACATTATGAACAAGCAACAACTCGCTGCAAAAATTTGGGAGTCGGCCAATAAAATGCGCTCCAAGATCGAGGCAAACGAATACAAGGATTACATTCTCGGCTTCATCTTTTACAAGTTCCTGTCGGACAAGGAAGTCAAGTACCTCAAGGAAAATGACTGGACGGACAAATATCTTCCCCAGCTAAAAGAGGATGATAGTGAAGTCGTCGAGAGCGTCCGGAAGAACATCGGCTACTTCATTTCCTACGAGCATCTTTTTTCTACATGGATCGACAAAGGAAGCGACTTTTCGGCGGACGATGTCATGGTGGCGCTCTCGGCCTTCAGCCGCCTGATCAATCCTTCGCACAAAGAAGTGTTCTCCGGTGTTTTCGCCACTCTGGAGACCGGGCTTTCCAAGCTGGGCGATACCTCCGGCGCCCGCACTAAGGCCATTCGGGATCTGATCTATCTGATCAAGGATATTCCCATGGACGGTCGGCAGGACTATGACGTTCTGGGCTTTATTTATGAATATCTCATCAGCAACTTTGCCGCCAATGCTGGCAAGAAGGCCGGTGAGTTCTACACCCCTCATGAGGTTTCCCTCCTCATGTCCGAGATCGTAGCGCATCATCTGAAGGAGAGAACGGAAATCAGGATTTACGACCCCACCAGCGGCTCCGGCTCTCTACTCATCAATATCGGCAAGTGCGTCGCCCGGCACATGGGCAATGATGACCATATCAAATACTACGCCCAGGAGCTCAAGGAAAACACGTATAACCTCACTCGCATGAACCTCGTCATGCGCGGTATTTTGCCAGACAACATTGTCACCCGCAACGGCGATACGCTGGAAGAAGACTGGCCGTATTTCGACGAAAATGACCCGGTTCACACCTACAACCCGCTGTATGTGGATGCCGTTGTTTCCAACCCTCCCTATTCCCTGGCATGGAATCCGGAGGACAAGGAAGCGGACCCCCGGTACGCCCGCTTCGGCCTTGCCCCCAAAGGCAAGGCGGATTATGCTTTCCTGTTGCACGATCTCTACCATCTGAAGCCCGACGGCGTGATGACCATCGTCCTGCCTCATGGCGTCCTGTTTCGCGGCGGCGAAGAAGGAATGATCCGCAGAAACCTGATCGAGCAAAACCACATTGACGCCATTATCGGGCTTCCTGCCAATATCTTCTTTGGCACGGGCATTCCCACGATCATCATGGTACTCAAACAAAAGAGATTGAATGACGATGTTTTGATCATGGATGCCTCCAAAGGCTTTGAAAAAGCGGGCAAGAACAATATCCTGCGCGCCCGCGACATCAAAAAAATCGTGGATATCATCACCGCCCGTGAGAGTGTGGAAAAGTTCTCCAAAGTCGTCTCTCGTGATGAAATCCGCGCCAATGAGTACAATCTGAATATTCCCCGCTATGTCGATTCTTCCGAAAATCCGGAAAGCTGGGACATTTACGCCATCATGTTCGGCGGCATTCCGGAAAAAGAGCTGATGGAACTGCACGAGTATTGGGAGGCCCTCCCGAATTTGAGGGGAGCCCTGTTTGCTCCGGTCAATAAGGCGTATTACTGCCTGAGCGTCCCGAACCTGAAGGAATCCATTCTGGAGCACCCTGACGTGACTGCCTTTATCTCCCGGTACTCCACAGCCTTTGACGGGTTTGAAGGCTTCCTGCACTCGGAACTCATCGAGAAGATGCAGACGCTGGTGATGACAGGAGAAGAGGCCATTCTCTGGGAGGATATTTTTGCCAGACTGGCAGACATCCCCCTGATTGACCCATATGAGGCCTATCAGCTGCTGGATGACGATTGGAAGCAGATTGAGACTGATCTGGAAGTGATCCAGACGGAAGGGTTCGCCGCCGCGAAACAAGTCGATCCCAACATGGTCTTGAAGAAAAAGGATGGCAAGGATCAGGAAGTGCAGGAAGGATGGAAGGGGCATGTCATCCCGTTTGACCTTGTGCAAAAAACACTTCTGCCGGATGAACTCGCCGCTCTGAAATCAAGGGAAGAACAGCTTGCCGGAATTCCCGGAGAGTATGAAAAACTGCTGAATGAATTGAGTGAAGAGGAAAAGGACGGCAAAGACTTTGTCAACGATGCGAAGGACGCCTTTGTTCCCGCCATCGTCAAAAAATTGCTCAAGGGAGAAGAGGAAGAACCGGAAATCCTCTCTCTTCTCAAAAAAGTGGATACTCTGATCACCAGTGAAAAAACGCTCAAGAAACAGGTAAAGGAAGCGGCGGCGGCGTTGCACCTCCGGACGAAGAAGACCATAGAAACCCTGCCGGACGAGACTGTTCTGGAACTGCTCAAACTCAAATGGATTACCCCCCTCGTGGAGAGCCTCAACAGCCTGCCGCAAACCAGTGTCAACGTGTTGACCGCCAAACTGGAGGCGCTTTGCAGCAAGTATGAAACGACTTATGCGGAGGTAGAACAGCAAATTGCCGGCACGGAACGCACCTTAGTCGGAATGCTGGATGAATTGCGGGGCAACGAGTTTGACATGAAGGGACTCCAGGAGTTCAAAAAGTTACTTGAAGGTGAATAAGATGGACGAAAAGGCAAATAAACCGTCTATTCGGTTCGCTGGATTTACGGATGATTGGGAACAGCGTAAGTTTGATACTTTATATGCTAAATCAAGCGAAAAGAATGATGGAAGCATTGGTGTTGATAGAAATATTACTGTTGCCACAATGCAATTCAAGTCTGATGTGAAAGTATCAACAGACGATTATCTCAAAACCTATTACACTTTTAATATCGGAGATATTGCTTTTGAGGGACATCAAAGCAAGGAGTTTCGCTTTGGAAGATTTGTTGAAAACGATATTGGAAACGGTATAGTATCACATATTTTCGCAGTTTTTCGCCCTATAGTAGAATATGATTTGCGATTTTGGAAGTACGCAATCAATAACGAAAGACTAATGCAGTCAGTCTTATCAAGATCGACTAAAGCGTCAACGATGATGCACGACTTGGTTGTGGGGGATTTCTTAAATGAAGAGTTTTTGGTTCCCGCTATTGATGAGCAAAAAGCTATTGGCAACTTTTTGACCAACCTTGACCACTTTATCGCCCTTCATCAGCGTAAGTATGACAAGCTGGTGAACATAAAAAAATCCATGCTGGAAAAAATGTTTCCGCAACATGGAGCCGATGTGCCTGAAATCCGTTTCGCCGGATTTACGGACGCTTGGGAACAGCGTAAACTGAAAGATCTCTCGGACAAAGTAATAGAAAAAAATACGTATGAAGTCCACAGAGAGACTTTCACAAATTCTGCAGAATTTGGAATTATTAGTCAGAGGGATTACTTTGATCACGATATTTCAAATGTCGAGAATCTAGGAAATTATTATATGGTGAGAGATGATGACTTTGTTTATAATCCTCGCATTTCTACAGCAGCTCCAGTTGGACCCATAAATCGCAATAAATTGGGAAGAATCGGTGTGATGTCTCCACTATATACTGTATTTCGGACTCATGATATTGACAGGACATACTTAGAGTATTTCTTCAAAAGTCTCTACTGGCATTCTTACATGAAGCTCAATGGAGATTCCGGTGCACGGTCCGACCGTTTTTCGATCAAAGATTCAGTCTTCATTGAAATGCCAATTCCATATCCCAGAATCAAAGAACAGGAAAAAATTGGCAAGTACTTGACACATCTCGACATCCTGATCGTCCTTCATCAGCGTAAGCTAACCAAACTTCAAAACATCAAGAAATCTTGTCTCGAAAAGATGTTTGTCTAAGATAAGAAAACAGTTTCCCTGATGAAATCCCCTGCCCCCAATTCCACGGACGATTTTGACGAATATCTTCGCCAAAGCGAGCCGCATCGACGCGAGCGGGCGGAATCGTGGAAAACCGCCATTGGGTTGCAGGCGGTGGATGGTTTGAAGCCCTCGGAATACCTGGTAGAGACCGCCAAACGGCACATTGAGGGGGATATTTCCATGGAGGAAGTCCGCCACCTGATCGACAGCTATTATCAGGGTAAGGCAGACCGGACGCCGGAGGACAGCGGAACGGAAGAGGCGGACAAGGTATCCGCCAGCATCACCCGGCTCTTGAATGAAAAGACCTTCACCTTTTCGCCAGCGGGTTATATCTCCATCCATCGTCGGGTTTTTGCCGGAGTATTTCCCTTCGCCGGACAAATACGGGACTACAATATCACCAAAAAGGAATGGGTGTTGCGTGGAGATACGGTGCTGTATGCCAGCGCGGAAGAATTGCGCTCCACCCTGGAATACGACTTTGAGCAGGAGTCGCTGTTTGACTACAAAGGAATTTCTCACGATACCCTGGTGGCGCATTTCACGAAATTCATTTCCGGTCTGTGGCAGATTCACCCCCTTGCGGAAGGCAACACGAGGACAACCGCCGTCTTTGCGATCAAGTATCTCCGCTTCATGGGATTTGGCGTCAACAACGACACGTTTGCCGACAAGGCATGGTATTTCCGCAATGCGCTGGTTCGCGCCAATTACCGGAACTACCAGCGAGGGATTGAGCCGGATGCCGGTCATCTGAAACGATTCTTCCGCAATGTGTTGCTAGGCGAAACCCATGAATTGAAAAACAGATATCTGCTGGTCAGCTCCCCGGAAGAAGGACAGAAGCAACATATAAGCGCCGCACAAGTTCTGCATAAGCGCCGTACAAGCTCCACTCAAGTTCCAGGCAAGTCCGCAATCAACCATCCCAACCTCCTTCTGCTCATCCAGACAGTGGGCGAGGCGAGCCTGTCCGTCACGGAAATGCTTGTCGCGCTTCAACTCCAACACCGGGGGAACTTTTTGAAAACCTGGCTGACCCCGGCTCTTCAGGCCGGAGTTCTTCGCCCGCTTTACCCGGACACCCCCAGACACCCGCGCCAGAAATACCTGCTTACGCCCCAGGGGCAGGAAATGTATCAGCAAATAAAAACAAGCAAACGAACATGATCTGCACCCAAGAAAAAGAATTTGAAAAAGCCCTGATCGACATGCTGACGGAAAAGGGCTGGGAGAAGGCCGTACTGAACAACTACACGGAAGAACAGTTCCTTCGGAACTGGGCGGACATTCTCTTTGAAAACAACAGGGATGTGGATCGCCTGAACAACTATCCCCTGACTTCGGGGGAAATGCAGCAGATTCTTGAGCAAATCAGCAGCCTCAAAACGCCCTTGAAACTGAATGGCTTCATCAATGGTCGTAGTGTGACGATCACCCGTGACCACCCCGAAGATGTGGAGCACTTCGGCAAGGGAGTTTCTCTGAAAATCTATGACCGCATGGAAATTGCCGCCGGGCAAAGCCGCTACCAGATAGCCCGTCAGCCCAGATTCGCTTCACAGTCCGCAATACTCAATGACCGTCGTGGAGATTTGATGCTGCTGATCAACGGAATGCCGGTCTTCCACATCGAGCTGAAAAAAAGTGGCGTCCCGGTCAGCCAGGCTTGCCGCCAGATTGAAAAGTACGTTGCCGAGGGAATCTTCACCAGGCTGTTTTCACTGGTTCAGATTTTTGTGGCGATGAATCCGGAAGAAACCGTTTACTTTGCCAACCCCGGCTCGGAAGGGAAATTTAACCCTGACTACTATTTTCACTGGGCCGACTTCAATAACGAACCTGTCAACGACTGGAAGCAGGTAGCCTCCTCCTTGCTATCTATCCCGATGGCACACCAGCTCATCGGCTTTTACACGGTGGCGGACGATTCCGACGGCATTCTGAAGGTCATGCGCAGCTACCAGTATTTTGCCGCCAGCGCGATTTCCGACAAGGTAGCCAAGACCAGGTGGGAAAAAGATGATCAACTGGGCGGCTACATCTGGCATACAACCGGCTCTGGCAAAACCATGACTTCTTTTAAATCCGCCCAGTTGATTGCCTCCTCCAAGGATGCCGACAAGGTCATTTTCCTAATGGACCGCATTGAACTGGGTACGCAAAGCCTGAAGGAATACCGGGGCTTTGCAAACGAGAATGAGGATGTACAGGCGACTGAGAACACCGGCGTTCTTGTCAAAAAACTGAAAAGTAGCGACCCGGCGGATACGCTTATCGTCACCTCCATCCAGAAAATGAGCAATATCAAGGATGAAGCGGAGGGCGGCATGAAAGCGGCGGATCTTCAACTGATGAAGACCAAGAGAATCGTTTTTATCGTCGATGAATGCCACCGCACTACCTTTGGAGAGAAGATGCTGCCTGCCATCAAGCTCACGTTCCCGAAGGCCATCTTCTTCGGTTTTACCGGCACTCCGATTCAAGAGGAGAACCAGAAGAAAATGAGTACCATGGAGACCTTGTTTGGCGACTGCCTTCACCGGTATAGTATTGCCGACGGAATCCGGGACAAAAACGTCCTGGGGTTTGACCCCTATATGGTGCTCACCTACAAGGATAAAGACCTGCGGGAAGCCGTCGCCTTGGAAAAGGCCAAGGCTTCCTCCGTAGCTGAGGCTCTGGCTGATTCCGAGAAAAACAGGGTATTCTATGAATATATGAAGCGGCCGATGGCCGGTTATGTGGATGATGCGGGCAATTGCCACAAGGGTATTGAAGACTTCATCCCCAACGCTCAATACCGAAGCGGAGAGCATCAGCGAATGGTCATACAGGATATTCTCGAAAATTGGCTGACTCTCAGCCATAACGGAAAATTCCACGCAATCCTCGCAACCAACAGCATCCCGGAAGCCATGGAATACTACCGACTCTTCAAGACCGAGGCTCCTGAGTTCAAAATGACAGCCCTTTTTGACCCCAACATAGACAACCATGAAGGAGCCCTGGAAAAGGAAACCGGACTCGAAGAAATCATCGAAGACTATAACCGGCGTTATGGGCAGGATTTCAAACTTGCGACATTCGCTAGGATGAAAAAAGACATCGCCGCTCGACTGGCTCACAAGAAACCCTATGAACGGATGGAACGGGAACCGGAGAAGCAAATTGATCTGCTCATTGTCGTGGAGCAGATGCTCACCGGATTTGATTCCAAATGGATCAATACCTTGTATCTCGACAAAATGCTGGCATACGAGAACATCATCCAGGCGTTTTCCCGCACCAACCGTCTGTTCGGGCCGGAAAAGCCGTTCGGCACGATTAAATACTACCGCCGCCCGCATACGATGAAAAAGAACATCGAAGCGGCGGTGAAGCTTTATTCCGGAGATAAGCCGTTGGGGCTGTTTGCAGAGCGGCTCAATCAAAATCTGGAGCGTATGAATGACCTGTACGCGCAGATCAAAAATCTGTTCAGGGAAGCAGGAGTAGAAGACCTCATCCAGCTTCCCGAAGAAGTATCAGAGAAGAAAAAATTTGCAGATCTGTTCAGACAATTCAATGAACATCTTGAAGCTGCCATCATCCAAGGATTTCACTGGGGACAGCGGGAATACGTTTTTACGAATGCCGGGAATGATGAAAAATATACCATCGCTCTCACGATGGATGAAACAACCTACAAGGGGCTGGCTCTGAGATATAAAGAGCTTTTATCTTCAGGGCAAAAATCGGATCTGGGAGAAGATATTCCCTATGACGTAAGCGGCTATCTGACTACCATCGACACGGATGACATTGACGTAGACTACATGAACAGCCGTTTTGATAAATACCTGAAGCTGCTGACCCAAGAGGGAGCCGGAGCCGAGGCCATCAAACAGGCGAAGGATGAACTCCATAAAACATTCGCCACGCTGTCTCAGGAGGAGCAAAAATTTGCGGACATCTTCCTGCATGACATCCAACGCGGAGACGTGGTTCCCGAAGAAGGAAAAACGCTTCGGGATTACATCACGGAATATCGAGCCAGGGCCAAAAACGATCAAATTCACCGCCTTGCCCTTGCACTGGGTCTTGATGAAGCCCAGCTGCGCAAAATGATGGTATCAGGTGTGACGGAAATGAACATCAATGAATTTGGCCGTTTTGACGACTTGAAAGCGACAGTTGACAAGCAGAAAGCGAAATCCTGGTTTGAAACGAAGAAAGGGGTTGAAATCATCCCGCCCAAGTTGTGGACGAAGATAGACAACCTGCTCCGAACCTTCATTATCAGCGGCGGCTTTGACATTGAGTCTCCCCAATGAATGTAGTTAAGCTGAAGAAATAGCCTTTATGAGAGAAGGAGCGGGGGCATTCCCTTGGCTCTTTTTGTAGAATCGACAGCAGAGTGCGCTGAGTTAGGGAGATATGTACCTCCTTGGAAAAAGACGGTGAAGTATTAGAAGCAGTAGAATTTGGGTGGAGCCGTGAAGGAAAAACGGAGGGCTTTTCAGGTAGGGATAGAGATTTTCTCTCAAGAACTCTCTTCATTGAGCTTATCTTCCATCATTCTAATGATCCTCTCCGAATAACGGTATATTTTGTTCCAATTTTCACGATCAATGAAGTTGTTAAGAGATTCTCCATGAATTCTTGATGGACATAAATCCTCTGCTAGTTTTGTTTCTATTAAAGGAATTAATTCTGGTCTTGATTTTAAGACAGGATGGGAAGAATTCATGCAACTTGTTTTTTGTCCAAGAAGATCAAGCTGGCAGGAAAGTTTTTTATCCATATTGTCGGAAACTTTCCGAACTTCATCCGTGATTTTTGCTTGAAGAGTGCGCGTTTTCTCAAGAATAGTTCTCCGTTCTTTTTCGGATGATGATTTTTCAAATTTAATGAGTTGCTGGTCAAATTCGAGCTTCCATTTATTCAAATGTTCCTCCGCAGTTTTTTGAAGATCCTGTCCCATCAATGCAATTGCGGTTTTAATGTCCTCGACCTGATTTTCTTTAGAAATATCAAGATAGAGCTGGTCAATATCAACAGGGCACGCAGCATCTCCCACAGGCATTGTTTTTTGAATATTATTGATCCAAAGACCTCCTCCCAGAATACAGCCTGCCAACAAGACTCCCAAGCATAGAGAGATAATTTTCCATGTTCTCCTTGCTGTGGGAATAGTACTTTCCACCTCCAGAACAGATTTCCAGACGTCAGCATCTCGAAATCTGTCTTCCAGCGAGAATGAAAGATTCTTATCGATGGAATGGAGGAAGAGGGGGGAAAGCCCTTTATTCTTTTTAAGATTGGCAAGAGGTACAAGAGTATCTTCCTCTACTCGTTCGATAGCCGAAAGAGGTTTTTTTCCGCTAATGAGTTCATAAAAGCATGCTGCCAGGGAGTATTGATCTGCCCGGATGTCGGGGATAGCGTTTTCCGTAAATAATTCGGGAGCCGAGTACGCAGAGTGTGCCAGGACATTGACCATGCCATGAAGGGGACGCTGAGATGCGGTGCCAAAATCGGCCAGAACGGGCTGTCCTTCTTTTGTGAAGAGGATATTGTCGGGCTTGATGTCCAGATGGACGATGTGATTTCGGGTCAGGCAGTCGAGAGCCGAGACCAGATCCTGTAACCATGAGATGATGGAGCTTGGAGGAATGCGTTTGCCCGAGTGGATAACATCCCGCAGGGTTCCACCCTCAAGAAGAGGCATCACATAAAAGCAGGTTGTGGTCGAAAGACTGAATACCCTGTGAATTTTAATGATGGCGGGATGATCCAAAGAAGCGATCAGTCGGGCTTCCCTAATGAACTGGTTGACGGATTCGACAAAGATGTGTTCCGTGTCTTTATCCAGGGGAATCAGGCAATGGGAGGCGGCATCTCTGGTGCAAAGCTCCTGAGGATAGTGTTCCTTGAGGACGACCTTTCTGTCCAGCGTCTTGTCATGGGCCAGATACGCGATACCGTTCGCCCCATGACCAAGGACATGCTCAATGGTATAAGGGCCGACCTTTTGGCCGGAAGGGAGGAAAACGGGGGCTTCATGTATGGCGGATGAATGATTCAATCATGCCCCATCAGCTTGGAGGAAATCAATCCTTGTCTTCTGCAAATTCCTCATGCTCGATTTCATCGACAAGGGAAGAAGCAGGAGAACCTTCACGAACGATCTCATTGATTTTTGTCGCCAGAAAATCGGTCAGCGTCATTTTGCTGTCGAGAGCCTTGCGCTCCAGGGCCGCCTGGACATCCGGCGGCAGTTGAAGGATCACGCGGGATTCCGTTTCCACTTTCACGGACGGGAGCGTCACGGGCATCTCCGTCATCAGGGAACGGATGATGTGCTCCTTGACCTCCGGAATCTTTTTCTTGGCCATCCAGTTGTAGACAGTCACTT
>OGYI01002042.1_pt1 | contig 16728 bp, 10 predicted proteins | sample 1576521 | NCBI WGS metagenome assembly OGYI01 (sample SAMEA3541484, study PRJEB24748) | human gut metagenome | biome: human gut; feature: human-associated habitat; material: faeces | place: China | collected 2012
GTTGCTTCCGGTGTCATCCATAAAGGAGATGAGGTGATGGCTTTGCCTTCCGGCAAGAAATCTCATATCAAGAGTATTGTTACTTATGATGGTGAGTTAGAGTATGCTTTCCCGCCGCAAGCAGTGACATTGACTTTGGAGGATGAGATTGACGTGTCTCGCGGAGATATGTTGGTGCATGCCGATAATGTGCCTGTGATAGATCGTAACTTTGAAGCCATGTTGGTATGGATGGATGAGGAGGCGATGGACCTTGACAAATCTTTCTTTATCAAGCATACCACCAATACAGGACGTACCCGTATAGATAGCATTAAGTATAAAGTGGATGTGAATACGATGGAGCATCTGTCTGTTGAAAACGGTAAATTGAAAAAGGAGGATCTGCCTTTGCAATTGAATCAGATTGCCCGTGTGACATTTACTACCGCCAAGCCGCTTTTCTTTGATTCTTATCAAAAGAATAAAGCTTGCGGTTCTTTTATTCTGATTGACCCCATTACCAATAACACCAGTGCGGTGGGGATGATTATAGACAGAGTGGAAGCCAAAGATATGCTGAATGCCATGGAAGTTCCTACTTTGAATCTGGCAGCTATGGGTATTGGTGAGGAACATTATGAAGCCATAGAAAAGGTGGTGAAAGAATTGGACCGTCAAGGCATTTCAGTCAAGATAGAAAAATAACAGCGTACAATTAAAAAAAGAAAAGTAATGGGATTACTTGAATTCAACAAGCTGCCGATTAATACATTGGTAGGCGCCGATTGGAAAACGTTCAAGGCGATTACTGCGGGAAGGGAAATTGATCCGGCATATAGAGGAAAATACCGTTTGACGAAAGCAGTATGCCGTTTGCTTTCCACCTTGGCTCCATTGCAGGAAAAGCGATACAGGAAACTGTTGGCCGACAAGCCTTTGGAACACGATCCGGTCTTTATCCTCGGACATTGGCGTAGCGGGACTACCTTTATGCATAATGTGTTCTCTTGTGACAAACATTTCGGATATAATACTACTTATCAGACGGTGTTTCCTCACCTGATGATGTGGGGACAGCCTTTTTTCAAGAAGAATATGAGTTGGCTGATGCCCGACAAGCGTCCGACGGATAATATGGAACTGGCTGTAGACTTGCCTCAGGAGGAAGAGTTTGCATTGGCCAATATGATGCCCTATACCTATTATAACTTTTGGTTCCTGCCTAAGTACCAACAGGAATATGCTGATAAATATTTGTTATTCAATGATATCAGTGATGAGGAATTGAAAGTGTTTGAGGATATATTCACCAAACTTATTAAAATTTCTCTTTGGAATACAGGCGGAACACAATTCTTAAGTAAGAATCCGCCTCATACAGGCCGTGTAAAAGAGTTGGTCAAGATGTTTCCGAATGCCAAATTCATCTATTTGATGCGTAATCCGTATACGGTATTCGAATCTACAAGGAATTTCTTCACCAATACAATCCAGCCGTTGAAACTGGAGGATATTTCTCCAGAGGCGTTGGAACAGAATGTGCTTTCCATTTATGCCAAGCTGTATCATAAATATGAGGCGGATAAACAATTCATTCCTGAAGGAAATTTGATGGAAGTGAAGTTCGAGGATTTTGAAGCGGATGCAATGGCTATGACCGAGCATATCTATAAATCTCTTTCTATTCCCGGATTCGAAGCAGCTGCTCCGGCTATCAGCCAATATATAGGCGGAAAGAAGGGATATAAGAAGAATAAGTATAAGTATGACGACCGTACGGTCCGGTTAGTGGAAGAGAATTGGAAGTTTGCACTGGATCAGTGGGGCTATTCCATCTAAAAAATAAATGCCCGCAATACTGTTTTTATAAGGAATTGCGGGCATGATTATCTTCTGCTGACAGAAATCAGTGTATATTATTGGGCTTCGATAATTACACGACGGTTGAATGCCGGAGGAGTTAAGGTGTTGACACCACCCATTCCGCTGATAATCAGATTGTTTTTGTTGACACCCAATTTAACCAGTTCATTAGCCACGTTGTTGGCACGGTCTTCACTTAACTGCTTGTTCCATGCAGCGCTACCTGTATCACTATCAGCATAACCGGTTACTTTCAATTTTAGTCCCGGGTTGTCTTTTACCAGATCTGCGATTTGTTGCAAATTTACAGTAGAGTTGGTAGGAAGAACCGCTGAACCGATCTGGAAAAATACAGATTGAGGAGCCGGAGCAATTTGGTTCACTGTCACTTGTTCTGTAACCACTTCAGTGGGTTGGTTGGCAAGTTGGGCCTTTAATTGACGGTTTTGTTCTATCTGTTGAGCCAAAGCGGTATTGATGGCATCCATTTGTGAAGAGGTAAGTGCCATGATAGCATCTACATCCGGAGCAGGTTTGAATCCTCTTTGTGGAAATTTATAAGTGATACCCACTGTAGCACCTGCCATAAAATCAGGGCCTTTACTGGTGGTTTTTCCATCAAATTTGTTTTCTGTACCCATTCCGTAAAGTTCCAGATTCAAGTCCCAGGCACTGGCCAGATGGAATGTATTGATGATACCGAAATTGAATGCCAGTGAATTACGACGTGGAGCATCATATGAGTGGGCAAAACCGAAACCTACGAATGGCACGAAGTCGTATATGCGGTCTTCATTATATCCGGCTATCATGTTACTGACATTAAATAAGATGTCACCATGCAAATTCATGTAGTTGAACTTATCCTGATAGTATCCTTCGCTTAACATGTGAGGTTTGGAATATGCGGAAGGTTCACTGGAAAAACTCTTCGACTGCAAACCACTATATTGCAAACGTAATCCTAAGCCGGGAGTAAACCATTTGCCGATTGATATTTGAAGAGCGGGAGCAATACGTTTCTTGAATTTACCAAGATCGGACTGATCGCCGAACAGTACTTGTGCACCTCCACCAACAGAGAAGAACCAATTATCGAAGAAGTGATTGGTCTCTACCTTGTACTTATCCACAGGTACCTCCATTACATCTACACTCTCGCCTACAAGGACGTTTTGTGAATTGCTTTTCTGTTGCGCAAACGCTACAGAACTTAAACTGGCCGCAGCCAGCAAAAACATTAATTTTTTCATACTCATTTCTATTAGTTAATTATTGTCCAGGTTTATCTTCCCAAATTCAACTAAATAACATGAGTGCTGATAAAAAGTTTGAGTAGGTTGACTATTTAATATTTTTTTATGAAAGAAGGCTAAAAAGATAGTGGGTATCTGTGCTGTGTCCGGCATCAAAACTGAATCCTTCCCATTTGAATCCTTTTAAATCCCCAGGATTCTCTATCCGGTTTTTAATGATGAAGCGTGTCAATTCTCCACGGCACATTTTTGCATAAACCACAACGGTGGTTAATTTCCCTTTTTTCCATACCTGAAATTCCGGCGTGATCACTTGTACTTCCTGCTCCACGCGTTTCCAGTCGAATAAATCTTTCATCTCCCCACTTGCCAGATTGATTAGTATTCCTCCTCTTGCTTTAATTTCTTTGATAAAGGTGTCGGTCAGAATCGGCTTCCAATAGTCAAACATGGATATTCCTCCACGTTCGGGCAGTTTGATATCTCCTTCCATTCTGTAATTCTTGATCTGGTCTAACGGGCGGAGTAATCCGTAAAGAAAAGAAGTGATCCGCAAGTGATCCTGTGCATATTGAAAATCTTCAGGAGTAAAGTCCTGTGGATGGATACGTTTATATACTATACCGGTATAAGCCAGTAAGGCAGCTAAAGCCGAGGGAGAGTCCGAACAGAAATCTTGAAATCGCATATAGTTCTCCGCTGCTATTTTGCTGTTCACACGTAAAAGTCGTTCCAGTTCTTCAGCAGAGAATTGGGACATATCAAGTGCATTCTGTATTGCTTCGGTTTGGAATTGTGGTGTGCTGGTAACAGGAGTTTGTATTTTGCTCCGTCCGGTCATTGTTTTGGCACATGAAATAAAAGTCATCATAGGCTAAAAAATAATATTTTCTGGCGGCAAATATAAGAAAAACAGATATATTTGTCTTTGTTATTCCATAATTAAATATTGAGAACTATGAAAATGAAAAAGTTAGGATTATTGTTCATGATGCTTTGCATGGTATTTGCCGTAAATGCTCAAGAATTGAAAAAAGGAGATAAATTACCTGATTTTCATCTAAAATCTGCGGTATATGGAGATGTTTCTTCGGCTGAATTGAAAGGTAAGGTCGTTTTGGTGAGCTTATTTGCCACTTGGTGCGGGCCATGTCAGCTGGAACTGGCTGAAATAGAGAAGACTTTGTGGCCTGAATATAAAGATAACAAGGACTTCGTATTATTAGTAATTGGTCGTGAGCATACGGATGAACAGTTGAGGGCTTATAATGAACGGAAGAAATTCACTTTCCCGTTATATCCCGATCCTAAACGTGAGGTGTTCTCTTTATTTGCTGAAAAGTCAATTCCTCGCGCCTATCTTTTCAATAAAGAAGGAGAAGCCGTTTATACTTCCATCGGGTATGAGAAAGAAGAATTTGGATATCTGATGAATGCCATTGCGGAAGCATTGAAATAGGACCCTGTTGATATTTCAAGATGACTAAACTGTTCTCGTTGTTTATTATATTGTCTTTTGTTCTCCCGGTTAGTGGACAGGAAAAGCTTGATTCAGATAAAGCAAGAAAAGAAAAAGCTTATCATTTGACGGGTTCTGTCAGAGAACAGGGAGAACGCCCTTATCCCGATCCTTTGCCGGATGTAAATATCCAACTTTATTCTTTGCCTGATACGAGTTTTATAGAAGGTACGGTGAGCGATAAGAAGGGTGTTTTCCGTTTGTACCCTATGAATCCCGGTAATTATTTAATAAGGGCTTCTTTTTTAGGATATGAAACCATTGAAAAAAAAGTGAATATTCCTGCTTATCGGAAAGAAGTTTATGGAGGTGCTCTGATGATGAAACCTTCCAGTATTGTATTGGATGAAACGGTTATAAAGGCCGAACTGCAGAAAATGAAGATGTCCGGAGATACATTAGTATATAATACCGGAGCCTTTAAGACATCGGAAGGAGCTGTTCTGCAGGATTTGGTGAGGCAGCTTCCCGGATTGGAATTAGACGAGAAATCCGGCAAGATGAATTTTCATGGAAAGGAAATCACTCAGATCTTATTAAATGGAAAGGAGTTTTTTGCAGATAGCAAAGTTGCTTTGAACAATATGCCGGTAGATGCTTTGAAAGAGGTAAAGGTATACGAGCAGCAGTCGGATAAAGAGCAAATGACAGGGGTGTCAGACGGTAAGAAGAAAACGGTGATGGATGTGAAGACCAAGAAGGATTTGACAGATGGATTAATGGGGGACGTTTCAGCTTTGAAAGGTTCGGGGGATATGTATGGAGCGAAAATGAGTTTGAATAAATTTGTCGGAAAATGGCGGATGTCCTTGTATGGTGATTTAGGAAAACTCCCCAGATATGGTAATTTTATCAGTGATATGGCCGATAATCCTGCTCAAATGAAGGATATTGGTTTTAGCTTGGGAACGGAAATAAAGAAGCTCAACCTCAATGTCAGTGCTTCATATAATAATAATAAAAGCGCGGATGAATCGCGAAGCCAGTCAGAAGAATATCTGCCTAACGGTAGCCAATATGCCTATAATAAAGGCTTGAGTACGGGTAGGAATAGTTCTTTTTGGGAGAATATATATCTGACGGGAAGTTTGAGTGACCGGACGGAAATTAATTTCAGGCATAACATCAATCATAGCCGGTTAAATTCGGTATCAGAAAATATTTCGGCGACTTTCAGTACCAATCCTTTGGACTATGTTTCAGAGCCTTGGAGGGACGATGCAATGATTCCTCCTGAGTTCAGGATAAATAAAAATACGGGAAATTCTCAAAATAAGACGAACAATCTGATGATAGGCAATAATCTTTTGCTCACTCATAATTTGAATGATATCGGCCGGAAACTCTCCATAGAGTTAAGAAATGATTATAGTAATCAGGCGAGTGGTAATTATCAGCAATCGTCTATTACTTATTATCAATTGAAGAATGACCTGGGGGCAGATTCGGTTTTATATAGAAATCAATACCGGGAGTCACCTGCCAGAAATTTATTATTGGCGGGGGAGGTCAGCTATACGGAGCCAATAGGAAAACAAATGCTTCAGGTTTATTATCGGCATGAGTATCAACGGCAGAGTAATAATGCGGTTACGTACAATTTGGATGAGGATGCTTTGTGGGGAAGTCTTCCATCTGGTTATGAGGCAGGAAGGGTGGATAGTTTAAGTGATTATACTCGTAATGATCTTCATTCCAATGAATTCGGACTGCGCACCACACTTAATTGGAGAAAAGTGAGGTTGAATATCCGGTTTGGGCTGTCGCCTCAGAAGTCTACGACGAAAAGCAACAGGGGAAAAGTGAAGATAGATACGACCATTACCGTGTTGAACATAGTGCCCGAACTGCATTTTGATTATGATTTGGGCAATAACCATAATATGAGTGTGTATTATAGCGGATACACCCGGCAGCCTTCCATTTATGATTTGTTGTCTGTGCCCGATTATACTAATCCTCTGAACATAACAATGGGGAATCCGGGGCTGAAACCCGCTTTCGGGCAAAGTATATCTGTGAATTACAGAGGAGGAAATATGGAAAAGCAGGAAATGTTATATTGTGGTTTGAGATATAATAATACGATAAATGATATAAGCCGGAAAAGAACCTATGATGAGAAGAGTGGGGTATATACCAGTCGGCCCGAGAATATAAATGGTAATTGGGGCATTGGCGGGAATATATATTATACGAATAAATTATTCAAGAAAATTTTCGCTCGTCTTGCTACTAATGCAAATTATAACCGGAGGGTTTCGTATGTGCAGATAATGGGAGAAGCCAATGAGAATGATCGTAACACCTCCCAAATGCTTTCCTTGATGCAGGATGTGGAGTTTGCCTATAAATTGGAAGAGCATGAGTTTAAGATAAATGGAGCAATCACTTATCAGCAAGCCGATAACAGTTATACAAACAATTCGGATTACAGGACGTATGACTTTTATTATGGCGCGGAGTGTCGACTGAAGTTACCTCTCAACTTGAATCTTTATACCGTTGTGAGAAGTATGAATCGCAGGGGATATAAGGATGAGGCCTCCAATACGACGCAGTGGCTTTGGAACGGTGAGCTGACTTACAGTTTTCTGAAAGGGAAAAGAGGGTTGCTTAAATTTCAGGTTGTTGATATTCTGCAACAACGGGATTTTGTCAATCGTTGGATGAATGATACCGGACAGGGAGAAACTTGGACTTGGGGATTGGGACGTTATGCGATGGCTACTTTTACTTATCGTTTTAATGATCTTTCCCGTTAGGAGATAAAAAAGGAGCTGATTCAGGAAAAACGAATCAGCTCCTTTTTGAATATCCCTAAGAAAGATTATTTGTAATCTTGCCAGCTCTTTATCTGAATATCCTTTTCACTCATTTCACAGAATGCTTCAATGAAAGCACTTGCCAAACGGGCGTTGGTAATCAAAGGAATATTGTGGTCGATTGCTCCACGACGAATTTTGTAACCATTAGTCAGCTCACGTTTGGTATGGTTTTTCGGAATGTTGACTATCAGGTCGAATTTATGTTCGGCAATCATCTTCATGACATTGTTTTCTGCATCGGGCTTTTCATCCGGCCAGTAAACCGGTGTGGTATTTACTCCGTGTGCATTCAAGAAAGTTGCGGTTCCGGCAGTTGCATAGATCTCATATCCTTTTTCTGCCAGCATACGGCTTGCTTCCAGCAAATCTACTTTGGATTTGGTGGCACCTGACGAGAACATGACAGATTTTGTAGGAATCTTGAAACCGACAGCAATCATAGAGTTCAGCAAAGCTTCATGGAAGTCATCACCGATACAACCCACTTCACCTGTTGAAGACATATCTACGCCCAATACAGGGTCTGCCTTGTGCAGACGGGAGAAAGAGAACTGGGAAGCTTTCACACCGATCCAGTCAATATCGAATGCCGACTTGTCCGGTTGGCTGTATGGAGCACCCAACATGATGCGGGTTGCGGTTTCAATGAAGTTGCGTTTCAATACTTTGGAAACAAACGGGAATGAACGTGATGCGCGCAGGTTGCATTCAATCACTTTCACTTCATTGTTCTTAGCCAGGAACTGCATGTTGAACGGACCGGAAATGTTTAATTCTTTAGCGATACGGCGACCAATCTTCTTGATACGGCGTGCTGTTTCGAAATAAATTTTCTGAGCCGGGAATACTAATGTGGCATCACCTGAATGGACACCTGCATATTCAATGTGTTCGGAGATGGCATATTCCACTACTTCACCGTTTTGGGCTACAGCGTCGAATTCTATTTCTTTAGTATCTTGCATGAATTGGGATACGACTACCGGATATTCTTTAGAAACTTCTTTAGCCATCTGCAAGAATTCCTTCAGTTCATCTTCGTTATAGCATACGTTCATGGCAGCGCCCGAGAGCACATAGGAAGGACGGACCAATACCGGGTAACCTACTTTGTTTACAAATTCTTCCATGTCTTCCAGGCTGGTCAATTCTTTCCATGCCGGTTGGTCAATACCCAGTTGGTCAAGCATGGCCGAGAATTTATGACGGTTTTCCGCACGGTCGATAGAAAGCGGAGAAGTTCCCAATACAGGTACCGACTGACGGTGAAGCTTCATCGCCAGGTTATTAGGTATTTGTCCACCTACCGATACAATGACACCACCCGGCTGCTCCAGATCAATCACGTCAAGTACACGTTCAAATGAAAGTTCGTCAAAATACAGACGGTCGCACATATCATAGTCGGTAGAAACTGTTTCGGGGTTATAGTTAATCATGATGGATTTGTAACCCAACTTGCGTGCGGTTTGGATAGCATTTACAGAGCACCAGTCGAATTCCACGGATGAACCGATGCGGTAAGCGCCTGAACCTAATACAACTACCGATTTTTCGTTTTTATAATAATTGACGTCATAACCCGTAGTAGCGTATGTCATATACAGGTAATTGGTCAATTCGGGATGTTCAGATGCGACGGTATTGATACGCTTGACAGCCGGAAGGATATTCAAAGCTTTACGACGGGCGCGTACAGCCAAGTTCTCCTTTTCCATATTGCCACTGGCTTTCAATACGAAGCGTGCAATCTGGAAGTCGGAGAAGCCTAATACTTTAGCTTGGCGAAGCACATCTTCGGGCAGATCCTCAATCTTATTATAAGTCGAAAGTTTGGCCTTATAGTCAACGATGTTTTTCAACTTACCCAGGAACCACGGGTCGATTTTGGTCAGTTCGTGGATGCGTTCAATGCTGTATCCTTCTTCCAATGCCGAGGCGATGGAGAAAATACGGAGGTCTGTCGGGTTGGCCAGTTCCTCATCCAGGTTTTCAAATTTAGTATGGTCATTTCCTACGAAACCATGCATACCCTGACCTATCATACGAAGACCTTTCTGAATGATTTCTTCGAAAGAGCGGCCTATAGACATGATTTCACCCACAGACTTCATGCTGGAGCCAATCTGGCGTGATACACCTGCGAATTTAGTCAAGTCCCAACGGGGGATTTTACAAATCAAGTAATCCAACTGGGGAGCTTCGTAGGCTGAGTTGGGAGTACCCATCTCGCCAATCTGGTCTAGTGTGTAGCCTAAAGCGATTTTGGCGGCAACGAATGCCAGAGGGAATCCGGTTGCTTTAGAAGCCAGGGCAGAAGAACGGCTCAGGCGTGCATTTACTTCGATAACACGGTAGTCATTCGTTTCTGCATTGAAAGCATACTGGATATTACATTCACCCACAATACCCAAGTGACGGATACATTTTGTAGACAAATCTTGCAACATTGTTACTTGTTCTTCTGTCAGAGAGCAAGTGGGGGCCACCACGATAGATTCACCGGTATGGATTCCCAGCGGGTCGAAGTTTTCCATGCTTGCCACTGTAAAACAATGGTCGTTGGCATCGCGGATTACTTCGAATTCTATTTCTTTCCAACCTTTCAATGACTCTTCAACCAGGATCTGTTTAGAGAATGCGAATGAACTTTCAGCCAGTTTGATGAAAGCTTCTTCATCCGGACAGATGCCGCTGCCTAAACCACCTAGTGCGTATGCGGAGCGTACCATAACCGGATAACCGATTTCGCGGGCAGCTTTCAGAGCCTCTTCCATACTTTCCACGGCGTGGCTCTTCGGGGTTTTCATCGGAATTTCATCCAGCTTCTTTACGAATAAATCACGGTCTTCAGTGTACATGATGGCTTCTACCGAAGTACCCAATACTTCTACACCATATTTCTTCAGTGTACCGTTCAGGTAAAGTTCGGTACCGCAGTTCAATGCAGTTTGTCCACCGAAAGCCAATAAAATACCGTCCGGTTGTTCTTTTTTGATAATTTCTTCAACAAAGAAGGGAGTGACAGGAAGAAAATAAACCTTGTCGGCTATGCCTTCCGAAGTCTGGATAGTTGCGATGTTAGGATTTACCAACACCGAATGAATGCCTTCTTCGCGCAATGCTTTCAGCGCTTGTGAACCTGAGTAGTCAAACTCTCCTGCCTGGCCTATCTTGAGTGCACCCGAACCCAATACCAGGACTTTCTTTAAATCCTTTTTCATTGAAAGTTTCTTTTATTATAATAGTTGTTTTAATGTCGCTAAATATTAAAAAAAATGCGTCCATCCTCGTACGAGGACTAACGCATTTGTTCGTATGTCTATATTATCTTTGTTCCTGTAGGATACATAGCATTACTAAATTTTGTGCAAAGTAACGACTTATTTCCAAGATAACAAAATAAATCAAGATCTTTGTCAACACAAATTAAAATAAAAGTCTGAAATCCTCTCCGAATGTTCTGTTTTTTGTATATTTATTCGGATACTTCTGTATCATCGGCATACGAAAAGCGGAATGAATATCCTATATTTTCCGATCCGCCCATCAGGGTCATATCTTTTAGTCTTCCATCCTGCCGGAAACTATAGTCGTATATATAATAAGTGTCTTCCAGAATATTGGCGCTTCTTTTCCCTAGAATTTCGGCCATCTGTCCGAAAGTGTTCATTACGGTGGTATAGTTTTCGCGGTCATCAATCCATTGTGCCAGTGTGTTCAAGTCCAGACTATAATCATTGGCGATATTGGAAACTCTGTAATCACTGTTGTAAGTTCCTCTTGGAGTAGTGGTTATGGAAGATAGATTTCCGCTTTCCCAATTGTATTCCAATACGGTTCCATTGTTATTGCAGCTTTTCAGATAACCTTCATTGTCATAAGAATAGGTTACCGGATTTTCCCGGTTGGAGAATTTGCATACATAACTTCTGCCGTTTTCCAACGAGGTGCTTATTTCTACCAAAGGAGAATTTTCCGTAGAGTAAGTATAACTGACTTCAGAGTTCTCTTTGTACGTGTAATTTACTGCCGCTAACGGTGAACTGCTATAAATGCGGGTCAGCCGTTTGTTGTTGTCGTAAGTGAGGCTTATCATTCCCTGATAAGTGATAACATCCGAAATCTTATGCACTTTAATTCCGGTAATCATCCGTGAAGGTTCCGGTACGGGAATACTTTTATCGTCATCATCGGAACATGCGGCAAAGAACAGGCTTGCTACAGAAATAAATAGAGCTAGTTTAATGGTCGGTCTTAGTTTATTCATCGAAACAATTATTATATGTGAAATAGCGGTTCAAAGTTAAGTGTTTGTGTCAGAATATTCCTATCTTTGCGTAATTTTTAATATAAGATAATATTTAAGAGATATGGGAAAAGAAAAAATCATACTGACCGGTGACCGTCCTACGGGAAGATTGCATATCGGTCATTACGTAGGTTCGTTGAAGCGCAGAGTTGAACTTCAGAATTCCGGACTGTATGACAAGACTTTTATTTTCATTGCCGATGCGCAGGCATTAACCGATAATATAGAAAATCCCGAGAAGGTGCGTCAGAATGTGATTGAGGTGGCGCTTGATTATATGGCTGTCGGTCTGGACCCGATGAAGTCCACCATCTTTATCCAGTCTCAGATTCCCGAATTGTGCGAATTGACTTTCTATTATATGGATTTGGTCACAGTGTCACGCTTGCAGCGTAACCCGACAGTGAAAACCGAAATCCAGATGCGTAATTTTGAAACCAGCATCCCGGTAGGGTTCTTCACTTATCCTATCAGTCAGGCTGCTGATATTACCGCTTTCAAAGCAACTACCGTTCCGGTGGGTGAAGATCAGGAGCCGATGATTGAGCAGACCCGTGAAATTGTACGTCGTTTCAATCATATTTATGGTGATACGTTGGTAGAACCCGAAATCCTATTGCCGGACAATGCGGCTTGTCTGCGTCTGCCGGGTACGGATGGAAAGGCTAAGATGAGCAAATCATTGGGTAACTGTATTTATTTGTCGGACACAGCCGACGAGGTGGAAAAGAAAGTGAAGAGCATGTATACCGACCCTACTCACCTGAAAGTTTCCGATCCGGGTAAATTGGAAGGAAATACAGTATTCACTTATCTGGATGCTTTTTGTAAGCCTGAGCATTTTGGACGTTATTTGCCCGATTATCCTAATTTGGATGAACTGAAGGCACATTACACCCGTGGTGGATTGGGAGACATGAAGGTGAAGAAGTTCCTTGCCGCTATTATGCAAGAAGAATTGACGCCTATCCGCGAACGTCGTAAAGAGTTTGAAAAGGATATTCCGGCTATTTACGATATGTTACGTAAGGGATGCGAAACAGCCCGTGCTACGGCAACCGCTACATTGGATGAAGTACGCAAGGCGATGAAGATTAACTATTTTGATGATGTGGAATTGATTGCCGAACAGGCAAAGCGTTTCGGGCAGGAATAAAATAAATTCAAAAGGAAAAAGGGGAAACTATATATAATAAGGTATAGTTTCCCTTTTTTGTTTCTTGAATGATAAGACAGGATTTGTAATTTATCCTCTGTATTTCAGTGTGTTAAGTGCTTAATTGAAAAATAAATGAAAAAATAGTGTGCATAAAATTTGCAGTTATCGGAAATAGCCGTATCTTTGCAACGCTTTTGAAACAAGAGGCTATCGGGCGTTTAGCTCAGCTGGTTCAGAGCATCTGCCTTACAAGCAGAGGGTCGGCGGTTCGAATCCGTCAACGCCCACTATAAAACAGAGTCTTACGAAGAAATTCGTGAGGCTTTTTTTATTTCTTACCGCTTTTATACAAACTTTCTCTATCCTTTTGCTCTATAACTCAGGAAAAAGAGTTAATTTTGCAGTCTGATAATTATCTAAGAAAACGTATGGAACTTGATGTATTAACGGCCATATCTCCGATTGATGGTCGATATAGAGGCAAAACTAAAGCTTTGGCAGCTTATTTCTCTGAATTTGCACTGATTAAATACCGTGTACAGGTAGAGGTGGAATACTTTATCACCTTGTGCGAACTCCCTTTGCCGCAATTAAAAGGAATCAATAGCAATGTGTACGAAACTTTACGGAATATCTACCGTAACTTCTCTGAAGCAGACGCACAGCGCATTAAAGATATCGAAAGTGTAACTAACCACGACGTGAAAGCCGTAGAATACTTCCTGAAAGAAGAGTTTGACAAAATGGGCGGAATGGATGACTACAAAGAGTTTATCCACTTCGGACTGACTTCTCAGGATATTAACAATACGTCTGTTCCTCTTTCTATCAAAGAGGCATTGGAGCGGGTTTATTACCCGTTGATTGAAGAGCTGATTGCACAGTTGAAAACCTATGCGACAGAATGGGCTAACATTCCGATGCTTGCCAAAACTCACGGTCAGCCGGCTTCTCCTACCCGTCTGGGTAAAGAAGTGATGGTATTTGTTTACCGTCTCGAACGTCAGTTGGCTATGTTGAAAGCATGTCCTCTTACCGCCAAGTTTGGCGGTGCTACCGGAAACTACAATGCGCATCACGTGGCTTATCCTCAATATGACTGGAAACAATTCGGCAATCGGTTTGTTGCAGAAAAACTGGGATTGGAACGCGAAGAATATACAACGCAGATTTCGAACTATGATAACCTCTCTGCTGTTTTTGATGCTATGAAGCGTATCAATACTATCATGGTGGATATGAATCGTGACTTCTGGCAGTACATCTCTATGGAGTACTTCAAGCAGAAGATCAAAGCCGGAGAAGTAGGTTCGAGCGCCATGCCGCATAAAGTGAATCCGATTGACTTTGAAAATGCGGAAGGTAACTTGGGCATAGCAACGTCTATTCTGGAACATTTGGCTGTGAAGCTTCCTGTTTCCCGTTTGCAGCGTGACTTGACAGATTCAACGGTGTTGCGTAATGTCGGTGTACCTTTCGGTCATATCGTGATTGCCATCCAGAGTTCTTTGAAAGGATTACGCAAACTGTTATTGAACGAACCGGCTATTTATCGTGATTTGGATAATTGTTGGAGTGTAGTGGCAGAAGCTATTCAGACCATCCTGCGCCGTGAGGCTTATCCGCATCCGTATGAAGCTTTGAAAGCGCTAACCCGCACCAACCAAGCTATTACAGAAAGTTCTATTAAAGAGTTTATCGAAGAATTGAATGTAAGCGAAGATATTAAAAAAGAGTTAAGAGCAATCACTCCCCATACATATACGGGGCTTTAATTGTTTACTTATATAATAAACGTGTTTTTAAATAGGCCGTGAGGCCAAAGTCTAATTTTATTCGAATAAAAAAATGAGCACAGAAAACGAAGAATGGCGCGAAAATTCTTTCAATGAAGAGAATACAGGTGCCGGCCGTGATGGTAACAGGTCTTACAACAGAGAAGGTGGAGAACGTCCGTATCGTCCTTCTTACAACCGTGAAGGCGGGGATCGCCCGTATCGCCCGCGATTTAATGCCAATAATGAAGGAGGTGAACGCCCGCAGCGTTCGTATGGTGACCGCTCTTATGGCGATCGTCCTCAACGTCCTTCTTACAATCGTGAAGGTGGCGATCGTCCGTATCGTCCTCGCTTCAATAACAATAACGAAGGAGGCGAACGCCCGCAGCGTCCTTACAACCGCGAAGGTGGTTCTTATGATCGTCCTCAACGTCCTTCCTACAATCGTGAAGGTGGTTTTTATGACCGTCCTCAACGTCCCCGTTTCAATAGCGGCGAAGGTGGTGATCGTCCTCAACGTCCTTCTTACAACCGTGAAGGTGGCGACCGTCCTTACCGTCCCCGCTTTAATAACGGCGAAGGTGGCGACCGTCCTCAACGTCCTTCTTACAACCGTGAAGGTGGTGACCGTCCGTATCGTCCCCGTTTTAATAACGGCGAAGGTGGCGGCTATCGCAGCAATAACGGCGGTGGGGGAGGTTACCGTCCGAGATACAACAATGACCGTTCACAAGGAGGATATCGTCCTCGTCCGCGTACCGGCGATTATGATCCGAACGCTAAGTATAGCGTAAAGAAACAGATCGAGTACAAGGAACAGTTCGTTGATCCGAATGAACCGATTCGTCTGAATAAGTTCTTGGCTAACGCAGGTGTTTGCTCCCGTCGTGAGGCTGATGAATTTATCACAGCAGGTGTGGTTTCTGTAAACGGTGAAGTGGTAACGGAATTGGGTACGAAGATCAAACGTTCGGATGTGGTTAAGTTCCACGACGAACCGGTAAGCATCGAACGTAAGGTATACGTACTGTTGAATAAGCCGAAAGATACGGTTACTACATCGGACGATCCGCAGGAACGCCGTACAGTAATGGATTTGGTGAAAGGCGCTTGCAACGAACGTATTTATCCGGTAGGACGCCTTGACCGTAATACGACTGGTGTACTGTTGCTGACGAATGACGGTGATTTGGCTTCCAAGCTGACACACCCGAAATTCCTGAAGAAGAAAATTTATCATGTTCATCTGGACAAGAACCTGACCAAAGCAGATATGGATCAGATTGCAGCCGGTATCCAGTTGGAAGATGGCGAAATCCATGCAGATGCGATCAGCTATACAGATGATTTCAAGAAAGACCAGGTAGGTATCGAAATTCACTCCGGTAAGAACCGTATCGTTCGCCGCATTTTCGAATCACTGGGTTATAAAGTAGTAAAACTCGACCGTGTGTTCTTCGCCGGACTGACCAAAAAAGGTCTGCGTCGCGGAGACTGGCGTTACCTGTCGGAAGCAGAAGTAAACTACCTCCGCATGGGTTCGTTTGAGTAATAAGTCAATAAATAACAACTTGACAGAGGACGGGGAAAGAAAGCAGGAAAGAATTCATCCTGCATTTGAAACCTCGTCTTCTTGTATCTAAAAAGAAAAAGTTAAATGGAAAAGATTGGTAGAACAAAAATTGTTGACCTGTTGAAGCGCACAGATATTGGCGCTATGGTCAATGTGAAAGGATGGGTTCGCACCCGTAGAGGTAGCAAACAAGTAAACTTTATCGCACTGAATGACGGTTCTACAATAAATAATTTGCAGATCGTAGTAGATTTGGCTGGTTTCGATGAAGAGATGCTGAAACTGATTACTACCGGGGCTTGTATCAGCGTGAACGGAGAAATGGTAGAATCAGTGGGTTCCGGACAGAAAGTGGAAGTACAGGCTCGTGAAATCGAAGTGCTGGGTACTTGCGATAATACATATGCCAGATTCAAATATTTCGGCTCCCATGAAATTTTTCATCTTTTCGTCATGGG
>OGYI01002049.1_pt1 | contig 16692 bp, 13 predicted proteins | sample 1576521 | NCBI WGS metagenome assembly OGYI01 (sample SAMEA3541484, study PRJEB24748) | human gut metagenome | biome: human gut; feature: human-associated habitat; material: faeces | place: China | collected 2012
TGCAGATGTATAGGAGATGATGGGAAATAGACTGTATCGGCAGTTTTAGAGCGGGAAACAGGAATGCACTTAAGTGTCTTAAAGGAAAAGAGGAGGAAGTATTTGGATTTATATCAAATTATCATTAAACACAATAGGACATGGACGGTTCGTGAACTAATCTTTTTTTTGATTTCCTTCATTATAATCGTGATATATGTCTGTAACCTGTTATCGAAAAAACGTATTATGCTATCACAGGCTGTAGCTGGCCTGCTTCTTTTTTTATTTCTGGGAGTCGTATTTGGTTCCACTGTATTTACCCGGATACCAGGCGAACGACAGTATAAGCTGGAGTTGTTCTGGTCGTGGAAAAGGATTCTGAATGGAGACAGTGGACTGCTGAAAGAAAACTTATTAAATTGTATCCTCTTGATACCTATGGGGATGCTGCTGCCGATTGTGTTAAATCACAACGTAAGATGGTGGAAAGCACTGCTGATTGGAATTGCCACATCTGCAGTAATTGAAACATGTCAGTTAGTATTCTGCAGAGGTTTATTTGAATGGGATGATATGATCCACAATGGAATCGGCTGCATGGCGGGCTGCATGATCAGCGGAACGGTGATCCAATTCATTCAGAAAAAGCATATAGAATTTTAAGTACCGAATCTTAAAGAAAGGCAAAAAACATGAAGAAGAAAAAAGTGTTAAAATATCCTTCCGTCAGTCCCATTCCGGTTCTGCGCCAGGCGGCCCCGGTGGCTGCTGCGATCCTTCTGTCCGCCCCATTTACCGCCTACGCGGCAACTGGCTGGCAGCAGGACGCAGGTTCCAACTGGACCTACGTGGTGGATGACAAGAAGCAGGTCAACCAATGGGTACCCTGGACGGACGGGACCCTGCGCTATGTGGGAGGCAACGGCCTCATTGTCACCAACAATTGGGTGTCCTATCAGGGAGGCCGCTACCGCGTGAAGGAGGACGGGAGCCGCTATGAAAATGAGTGGTTCAGTATTACCTCCACACCTACCCTTCCCTCCAGTAAACCCAGCACTACCTGGTACTATGCGGGAGCAGATGGTAAGATCTATACCAACGGCTGGTACAACATCGGAGGCAGGGAGTATTATTTTTACGGCGGCGGCAATTCACCCCGAGGAAGTTTTTTCAATCTGGATGACAAACGTTACTATGTGGATGAGAACGGAGCCAGGGCAAACCCGGGATGGCTTTCCATAAACGGAGTCAACAGCGCTGGAACGGAATACACCAACTGGTATTATGTGCAGTCTGACGGTTCCCTTCTTCGGGACGGCTGGCACGAGCTGGACGGCCAGATGCGCTACTTTGACGCCAACGGCCTGAACTACCGGAACCGTTGGTTCAACCTGGAAGATAACCGTTACTATGCCGATGGGGACGGCAATTTTGCCACCGGCTGGTTTTCCATCAGCGGGGTCAACAGCGCCGGAACGGAGTATACCAACTGGTACTATGCTGACACCAACCGTTCCGTATGGAGAGGCGGCTGGGCCCAGATTGGGGATCAGTGGTACTATTTCGATCCCAACGGTCTCAACTACCGCAAGCGCTGGTACGTGGACGGCAATGGGGAGCGCTACTATCTGGACGAGAACGGCGTCCTTCAGGATGACGGCTGGTTCAAGATCGAGAATACCAACGCCGCCACCGGTGTGACCACTCAGAGCTGGTACTACGCCCAGGATTCCGGAGCTGTGTTAAAGGGCGGCTTCAAGGACATCGGGGAGGAGCGCTATTATTTCGACGCCAACGGCTATAATTACCGGAACCGCTGGGTGACCTATGAGAGCGGCGACCGCCGCTACCTGGGGGAGGACGGCGCATTGTGCCGGGATGAATGGTTCGTCATCAAGGGAATTGATTCCAGGGATGCGGAGTATCACAACTGGTACTATGCCGGCTCTGACGGCGATGTCTATATGGACGGCTGGTATAAGATCGATGGAAAATCCTACTGCTTTAACACCTCCGGCGTCATGCGTACCGGCTGGTTCTCGGAGACCGATGATGAAGAGGAGGATGCGGAGACCTCGTACTATTACTGCGGAGAAGACGGAGCCCGTGCCACGGGCTGGCAGTATCTGGAGATTCCGGAAAGCTGGGCCGAGGACGATGAGGACGTCCAGGATTACATAGACGACCACGGCCAGTACGCCTGGTTCTACTTCAACAAGACCTCGGGAAAGAAGAAACGCTCCTCCGGCGGCAAGAAAGAGATGAATGTAGAGGGAAAGACCTACTGCATTGACGACGATGGAATCGTGCATTACGGCTGGGTGAAGCTGAGTACTACTACGCCGGAAATCCGGGGCTATAAATATTTCTATGAGCCGGAGTCAGAAAACGACCAGACGCTGGTGCTGGGAGAAGAGGCGGAGAGCATTTGGCTGGAAATCGAGGGTCCGGACGATTTATCCTCCGGCACCAGGGAGTGGTACTATTTCGACAACAACGGCCGTCCGGCCTACGCTGATGAAAACAGCTATGAGGTTCGGGAAATTCACGGAAAGAAATATGTATTTGACATGTACGGGGCGGCTCAGTATGGCCTGGTAGAGGTAGATGGGGAGTTCTACTACTGCGGAGAAGCGGACGGAGATCGGAGCTGCCGGACCGGAAAAGTCAGCATTGATGATGGGATTGACTCCGGTCGTTCCACCTATTATTTCGACTCCAACGGAAAGGGAGTGACCGGAAACAAAGACGGCTATCTCTACTACAAAGGAAAACGCCAGGAAGCGGATTCCGCCAGCAAATATGAGGTATTTGACATACCCGGGGTAGGAAAACGGCTGGTAAATTCTTCCGGAAAGATTATGAGGAACACCACAGTGACCGATGGGAACGACCAGAAGTGGGAGCTGGGCTCCGGCGGACGGATAGAGGTCTACGGCTCCGATGAGGTAGCGGAGGTTGCAGCGCCGGAGGCGACGACCAGTTATTAGAGAATATTTTACGGACATTTTACGGAATGTATGTAAAAATCCCTGCTCTTAGCGTACACTGTACGCTTTAACTGAGCCATCTTGCCGGATTAAGAGAGATCTGGCCGGATGGCTCAGCCGACCGGAAAATCCACGATTTTGTGATTTACCGGTAAAGAAACTGCAAAATTCAACGATCTGAACAATGTGCCTTTACTCATGACAACAGTCACATTACAGATCCAGCGACGCTTCGTACAGCAGAAATTCTTCAATGCCGATGTAGAGGATGCCGCGGTCATCTGCTTTGTGATATTCGACCATGCCGACATCAACATCAAATTCTCTGGCTATGAGTTCATTGAAGATGATATTTTCCATGATGTGGTTTTCCTCCTGCTGACGGAAGTTTAGACGGGCATTGCGAAGGCCCACATCAGTGAAGTAATATTTCAGCGGGGTTTCGATATATTTCTTGCCCTTGATGTCATATCGGTACGCTTTGTACAGAATGAAGGCATCGATGAAGAAGTCCAGGTATCTGCTTATGGTGTTGGCATTGATCTGCACCTGCTTCACACTCTGGAAAGTATTTGCCAGTTTCGTTGGATTGGTCAGGGAGCCGATGGAGGAGGAAACAATGTTGAGAAGATCTTCCAGGACAGTCTGCTCATTCAGGATCCGGTTGTGTTCCAGGACGTGAGTAAGGTAAGTATTGGAGAACAGATCCTTCAGGTACTTGCTTTTTTCCTCGTGGGATTTTTTGGAGAGCACCAGCGGCATTCCGCCATAGGTACAATATTCCCTCCAGGCATGACGCTTTTCTCCTTTGAAGGCGGCATAAAATTCCCGGTAGGTGAGCGGGTTGACGCGGATTTCATCTCCCCGGTCTTTGAATCCCGTGAGGATGTCGGAAGAAAGCATACGGGAGTTGCTGCCGATAACATAGAGATCTACGTTTTTCAGCTTCATAAGTCCCAAAAGGACATCCACAAATCCAATCTTGGATTCCGGATCATCCACATAGGGGTTCTGGATATTGGAAACCTTCTGTATCTCATCAAGAAACACATAATACTTCTGCGACTTGTCTGACACAAGGCTGCGAATATAGGCATCGAGTTCCAGTGGATTACGATACCGTGCATTGATGGCTTCGTCCAGCGCTAGTTCAATAATGTTGCTGTCATCGATCCCAGCGGAGTTTAAGTAAGAGTGGTACAGAGTAAAAAGCAGAAAGGATTTACCGCACCTGCGGATTCCCGCAGTTTTTGTTCGAGTATTGAAACGTCGAACAGCCCCGACGGAGCAATTTCAAATACGCTACGTTGCCTACATTGCCTTGAATGGCACTTTCTTCCATATCCATAGGAATCATGGTCAGCAAAATGCTCGTATGTTCCAGAACAGATGGTGCTTTATTATGGCTGAATGCGATCCAAAACGCGAAAAAGAAAGGATACCAGATAATCCGCAGCAGCAAATAGAGAAACGCCTGTTTATGCCCGGAATGACGAAAATATGGAAAATCCAGCAGCCGGCAGTGCTTTGTTTGGTCACCTTAAATAATCATATTTTGGACATTTTAAAGGACTCAGTTTTGCGTTATGATGCTCTTATCAAATGAAAATCCCGCACATCGGCGGAAGTTCCGCGGAAAATCAAGAGAAAGGAGCGTATATATGGGAGAACCGAACGTGAAGCTGCAGAGCAGATATCAGCTGTTTATTGGAGGAGAGTGGAGAGACGCCTCGGACGGCGGCGTTTTCCAGACTACCTGCCCGGCAAATGGGCAGGTGCTGGCGGAGTGCGCTCAGGCGACCAGAGAGGACGTGGACCTGGCGGTAGCGGCTGCGTGGAAGGCCTTTGAGAGCTGGAAGAAGGTGCCGGTCAATGAGCGGGCAGCTATTTTAAACCGGATTGCGGATATCATCGATGAGAATCTGGAGCATCTGGCAATGGTGGAAACGTTGGACAACGGAAAGCCCATCCGGGAGACGATGGCGGTGGACATTCCCCTGGCGGCCCAGCACTTCCGCTACTTTGCCGGCTGTATCATGGCCGAGGAAGGAAGCGCGAATATCCTGGGCGGCGATACCCTGAGCCTGATACTGCGGGAACCCATCGGCGTGGTGGGACAGATTGTACCGTGGAATTTCCCGTTCCTGATGGCGGCATGGAAACTGGCTCCGGTCCTGGCCAGCGGCTGCTGCACGGTGTTTAAGACCTCCAGCGCTACGCCCCTCAGCGTATTGGAGCTGGCCCGGCTGATACAGGATGTGATTCCCGCAGGCGTTTTCAATGTGATTACAGGCTCTGGCTCCAAGTCCGGGCAGTATATGCTGGAGCACAAGGGATTTAGGAAGCTCGCCTTTACCGGTTCGACGGAGGTTGGAAGGAGCGTAGCCCTTGCGGCTGCTGAGAAGCTGATTCCCTCCACCCTGGAACTGGGCGGAAAATCCGCGAATATTTTCTTTGAGGACTGCGACTGGGAGATGGCTATGGACGGGCTGCAGATGGGAATCCTCTTTAACCAGGGTCAGGTTTGCTGCGCCGGTTCCCGGGTCTTTGTCCAGGAGAGCATTTATGACCGCTTTGTAGAGGAGGCGGTAAAGCGCTTTAACAAGGTGAAGGTAGGCCTTCCCTGGGAGAAAGATACCCAGATGGGAAGCCAGATTAACAAAGGACAGATGAAGAAGATTCTGGACTATGTGGAGATTGGCAGACAGGAGGGGGCAAAGGTGCTGTGCGGCGGCGTCCAGGTAACTGACAATGGCCTGGACCAGGGAAGCTTTCTCCGTCCCACCCTGCTGGGAGACGTTACCAATGATATGAGAGTTGCCCAGGAGGAGATTTTCGGGCCAGTCGCCTGCGTTTTGAAGTTTAAGACGGAGGAGGAAGTAATCGCCATGGCCAACGACAGCGAGTACGGTCTGGGCGGTGCTGTGTGGACCAGGGATTTGAACCGTGCGCTGCGGGTGGCCAGAGGAGTGGAAACGGGACGCATGTGGGTCAACACCTACAATTCCATCCCCGAGGGAGCGCCCTTCGGCGGCTACAAGACCTCCGGAATCGGCAGGGAAACTCACAAGTGCATTCTGGAACATTATACGCAGATGAAGAATATTATGATTAACTTGAAGGAAGAACCCACCGGATTTTATCCGGCATAAGCACTTTGCGGTAAGGATTTGAGCATGGGAGCCGGGATGGAAGCCGGCATAAAAGCGGGAAACGCCGCGGCGCTCTCTTAAGGGGAGGCTGCGGCGTTTCCCTATTTGCGTGAATGGGACGAAATGTTTATGGAACGGGTGAGAAACGCTGATGGCAGGCCATGGCTTTTTATGGTAAAATGAAGGAAAACAGGAGAGAAAAGGAGGCCTCAACATGGATGCAATTTTTAAAAGAATCAGCGTAAGAAAGTATCAGGACCGGCCGGTGGAAGAGGAGAAAATCCAGCAGATTCTGCGGGCTGCCATGGCGGCTCCTTCGGCCAAGAATCAGCAGCCGTGGGAATTTTTTGTTACGGATTCAAAAGACGTGATTCGGAAACTGTCGGAATGCAGCCCCTACGCCGCTTTCCTGAAAGACGCCCCGCTGGCCATCGTGCCCTGCTACCGGTCTGCTGGGCTTCCCGTGCCTTCCTATGCGGATATCGACATGAGCATCGCGACGGAACATATCCTTCTGGAGGCATGCAGCATGGGACTGGGAACTTGCTGGATGGGGATTGCCCCGGTGAAGGAGCGGATGGAAGCGGTAAACGCGGTCCTGGGAAATCCCAAAAACCTTCAGGCATTTGCCATTGTCGCCTGCGGATACCCGGCAGAGGAACGGCCTCAGCAGGACCGGTTTGATGCGGCAAGGATTCATCGGATTTAGGAGTTGCGCCCCTCCCCACAATCTGCTATACTACAAAAAAGCTTCATAACACTGGTTCGAAATCCTCCCAGTATAAAAAACTAGGCCCTCAGGTATCTTCTGATGAAGGATGCCTTTTTTGCGGAGGATTTTTGCCGCGAAAAAGGAAGCTTCATCAGGAGGTTTTTTTATGCAGAAAATCATTATTGACTGTGACCCGGGGATTGACGACGCCCTGGCGCTGCTCCTTGCGCTGGGCTCCCCGGAGTTTGAAATCGTGGGCATCACCACCGTATCCGGAAATGTGCCGGCGGATTTGGGAGCCCAAAATGCCAGAAAGCTTTTAAAACAGGCGGGCCGCCTGGAGATTCCCGTTTATATCGGGGAGATGGGGCCCATGGAGGGCGCCTACGTGGACGCCATGGATACCCATGGCAGGGACGGACTGGGGGAGAGTTTTTTGCCGGAGGTTCCGGGGCCTTTTCCGCAAAAAGGGGCGGTGGAGTTCCTGGAGGAATGCCTGGAGCGGGGGGAGATTTCCATTCTGGCCCTGGGCCCCATGACCAATCTGGCCCGGCTTTTTGAGCGACGGCCGGAACTGATTGACAGAATCTTACGCCTGGTTTCCATGGGAGGAAGCTTTAAGAGCCATGGCAACTGCTCCCCGGTGGCGGAGTACAACTACTGGTGCGACCCCTATGCCGCGAAAATCTGCTACGAGCATTTTGCCCGGGCGGGAAAGAAAATCGAGATGGTGGGGCTGGACGTCACCAGGCAGATTGTCCTGACGCCCAACCTGCTGTCCTATATGGAACGCTTGGACCGGGAGACAGGGGCCTTTGTGCGGAACTTGACGGAATTTTATATGGATTTTCACTGGAAATACGAGGGCATCATCGGCTGCGTCATCAACGACCCGCTGGCGGCGGCCTATCTGCTGGACCCTGACCTCTGCGGCGGCATAGACCGCTATGTGGCGGTGGAGACGGAAGGACTCTGCCGGGGACAGACGGTGGTGGATTCCATGGATTTCTGGAAAAAGAGTCCCAACAGCCGTGTGCTGACCAGCGTCAATGTGGAGGAATTCATGTACCTGTTTTTCACAAGGCTCCTGAAGAAGGAGGACGGCTCCGGATGGAAAAAGGAGGAGCTGACCTGTCTGGAACAGCTGATGGAGGCGGCTCCCCAGAAGATGATATTTAAGGAAGGGGGAGAAATGGGATGAAGCGCTCCGGAACAATCAGCACCTATCAGCTCTGCCTGGTGGCCATGGCCGTAGCTGTGAATATTGCGGGAGGGCAGATTGCCATGCTGCTGCGCCTGCCCGTCTACCTGGACAGCATCGGGACCATATTAGTGGGAGCGGTGCTGGGACCCTGGATGGGGATGATTCCCAACTTGCTCAGCGGTATTTTCATGGGAATGACGGTGGACGTCTACTCCCTCTACTTTGCGCCGGTGGGAATGGTGACCGGATTGATGAGCGGGCTTCTCATGGGTAGAAGAACGCTAAAGGGGCCGGGCCTGTTTTTGACAGCCCTGGGGGTTGCCATCCCGGGAACCCTGGTCAGCTCCCTGATTAACGCGGTTCTGTTCGGCGGCGTTACCTCATCCGGTTCCGCCGTGCTGGTGCAGTTTCTGGCCCGGACGCCCCTGGGGCTGACGGGAAGCATTTTCGCGGTGCAGATTCTGACGGATTACGCGGACCGCTGCATTTCCATCTTCGCCGTCAGCGCCCTTGCCCCTCTGGCCGCGGGACAGCTGCGGGGGAGAGTTATGGGAAAATGAGAAGAGGGAGATAGAGAGGGAAAGCAGTCAAAGAAAACAGGAAAAGGAAAACAGAACATGGAACGCTACAGTAAAATTACGGAGAAAAATCCCAGGGAGATTGTCCTTCTGCGGGCATTCCCCTGTATCTGGGGAAAATGCGCCTTCTGCGATTACATCGAGGACAACGGCAGGGACAGGGAGGAGATGGCGCGGCAGAACCGCCAGGTCCTCTCCCAGGTAACGGGGGAGCTGGGAGTGCTGGAAGCCATCAATTCCGGCAGCTGCTTTGAGCTTCCCGCCCAGACCCTGGAGGATATCCGCAGACTGGTGAGAGAAAAGCACATCGGCCGCCTGATTTTTGAGAGCCACTGGCTTTACCGGAACCGGCTGGGGGAACTGCGGGAGTTTTTCGGGATTCCCATTACTTACAAAATGGGCGTGGAGACCTTTGATTATGATTTCCGGGAACGGATTCTCAACAAGCATGCCGGTTTCCGAACGCCTCAGGAGGCGGCGGCCTACTTTGACTCCATCTGCCTCATGGTGGGAATCCGGGGGCAGACGAAGGAGATGATTCGCCGGGATATCGAGGCCATGAAGCGGTATTTCCGGCACGGCACGGTCAATGTGTTCAACAACAACAGCACCTCCATCCGGCGGGACGAGGAGCTGGTCCGGTGGTTCATGGAAGAATACCGGTGGCTCTTTGACGACCCGGAGGTGGAGGTGCTTTATGAAATCACGGATTTTGGGGTGGGGTGAGAGGTTTACATCCCCCTGCGTACCTTACCCAGAGCGTCTGCCGCCACAATAGCCGCATACAGCTGGTCCGGCGTTACGTCCGCCACCATATTGTGGATAGACTCTCCTTCTACGCAGGACTTCTCCGCGATGACGCGGATTTCCTCATCCTTGGTAATCCCGATTTCTTCCAGGGTGACGGGGAGGCCTACCTCCACGCAGAAATCCTGGACTTCTTTAAATTCCTCTTTGGAGGCTCTCTCCAGTACCAGCTGCACCAGGGTGCCGAAGGCCACGCAGCAGCCGTGGGGAGCGCTGTGTCCTCCCAGAGCGGTCAAGCCGTTGTAGAAAGAGTGGGCCACAGCCAGTCCGCCGTTGTCGGCGCCAACGCCGGAGAGGTAGACGTTTGCCTCAATGACGGCGTCCAGGGCAGGGGTCACCACATGGCATTCGCAGGCCTTCTTGGCCGCTGCGCCGTACTCTTTTAAGGTTTCGTAGCAGAGGCGGCACAGCGCCATGGCGGAGCGGGTGATGCCGCCGTTTTCCAGGCTGGGGGCGTCGGTGCGCTCACAGGCCCTGGCTTCAAAGTAGGTGCCCAGGGCGTCGCCCATGCCGGCTACCAGGAATTTCACGGGAGCGTTGGCGATGACGGAGCTGTCCACCAGGACCGCCTCCGGATTCTTGGGATAGAAGAGGTAGCTGTTGAAGGTCTGGTCGTTGTTGTAGATGACAGAGAGCCCGGTGCAGGGGGCGTCCGTAGCCACAACGGTGGGAATGATGACCACCGGCAGCTTCTCATAGTGGGCGGTAGCCTTGGCGGTATCGATGGCGGAGCCGCCGCCTACTCCCACAATCACATTCAGGTTTTCCTTCCGGGCAATCTCACGCATCCGGTCGATTTCCCCTATGCTGGATACGCCGCCGAAAATTTCATAATGGCGCACGTCATCTGCTCCCCCGAAGCTCTTTTCAATCTGGTCGTGGCAGGCGGCATACCCGCTCTTGGAGCAGATGAAAAGCCATCTGTTTCCCAGGTCTTTCATTTCATTGTGAAACTGGAGCAGGGCGTTCTTTCCCTGCACGTATTTCTGAGGCGCACGCATCATTCTGAGTCTGGCCATGATAAATTCCTCCTTGTTGTAAGATAATATTGTTAAATAATTATCAAACCTTTTATACCTCTTATTATAGTTTGATGGCTTGGAAAGGCAAGAATCAAATTTCCGAAAAGAAGAGATGACCGGAAAAAGATTTTGTGCAGATTGTTTGAAACGGGCAGAGGAGCCAAATCCCTGGGGCAGGCACGGTGGCAGGAGCGGCGGCGGGCATAAAACTCCGCTTGCATCCCTCCCCTCATTCTGCTATATTGATAAAAGTTTTGCAAACTACCATAAATTGCGGCTGTTCAGGACAATGCTGCAGAAATGTAAAAGCAGATGAAGGAGAAAACCATGTTCGAAGTATTGACAAAAGCCGCCACCTTCGTGGCGATTATCCTGTTGGGCTATATTTTAAGGAGAGCCGGATTCTTCCGGGAGCAGGATTTTTATACCCTGTCCAAGCTGGTGCTAAAGATTGCCCTGCCGGCTTCCATTGTGGCCAATTTTTCACAGGCCAGTCTTTCGCCCTCCATGTTGATTTTCAGCCTTCTGGGCTTTGGGGGAGGAGTTATTTATGTAGCGGTGGGATGGCTGATGAATGCAAGGAAGGGGCCGGAACAGAAGGCCTTCGACCTGCTGAATCTGTCGGGCTACAACATCGGGAATTTCACGATGCCCTTCGCCCAGGGATTTTTAGGTTCCACCGGTGTGGTCACCACCAGTCTCTTTGATACCGGCAACGCCTTTGTCTGCCTGGGAGGGGCTTACAGCTTTGCCAAGATGATTAAAGGGGGAAAAGTGGCGCTGGGACCTCTGTTAAAAACCCTGGTCCGCTCCCTGCCATTTGATGCCTACATTATTATGACCATTCTCTCCATGGCCCACATTTCCCTTCCGCCCCTGGCGGTTTCCTTCGCCCAGACGGTGGGAAACGCCAACGCTTTCCTGGCCATGCTGATGATTGGCGTGGGCTTTCAGCTTTCCGGGGATTTCAGCCAGATTCGTCATATGGTGAGGATTCTGTCCGTGCGCTACGCCATTGCCCTGGTGCTGGCACTGGGCTTTTACTTCCTGCTGCCCATAGACGTGGCTTACCGCCAGGCCCTGGTGGTGCTGGCCCTAAGCCCCATCGCCTCCGCCGTCCCTGCTTTTACGGGTGATTTGGGAGAGGATGTGGGACTGTCCAGTGCCATCAACTCCATATCAATTATTATCAGCATTGTGCTGATTACGGGCGCTCTGGTGATTCTTCTGTAAAGAGTTTACGTAATTGTTGCGGACGGCATATCTTCTTGCCCGGCTAAGGCCGGATAATCCCGCCGCCCTAAACTGGTTACTAATTTACATTTTTTTTCGTATATAGTACAATAATGAAAGCAGAGTTCAAACAGGAGGAAAAGGTAAATGAAACGATACGACTATTTGCTGGTAGGCAGCGGACTGTATTCCGGCGTGTTTGCCTGGTATGCCAAACAGAAGGGCAAGACCTGTCTGGTGGTGGAAAAACGGGACCACATCGGGGGAAATGTTTACTGCGAGGATGTGGAGGGAATTCATGTACACAAATACGGAGCCCATATTTTCCATACCAGCAACCGGAAAGTATGGGATTTTGTAAACAGTCTTGCGGAATTTAACCGCTATACCAACAGCCCGGTGGCCAATTTCAAGGGTGAGATGTACAACATGCCCTTCAATATGAACACCTTCAGCAAAATGTGGGGAATCTCCACCCCGGCTCAGGCCAAGGCAAAGATTGAGGAGCAGAGAGCAGGAGTGACGGGAGAGCCGAAGAATCTGGAGGAGCAGGCTATCAGCCTGGTAGGACGGGATATTTACGAGAAGCTGGTAAAGGGTTATACGGAGAAGCAGTGGGGAAGAGACTGCAAGGATTTGCCGGCCTTTATCATCAAGCGTCTGCCGGTGCGATACACCTACGACAACAACTATTTTAATGACCTCTACCAGGGCATCCCCATCGGCGGCTACAATGTGATCATCGATAAGCTTTTTGAGGGCTGCGACATGGAGACGGGAGTGGATTACCTGGAGAACAAGGAGCACTACGACAGTCTGGCGGACCAGGTGGTGTACACCGGGACCATCGATGCCTACTTCGGCTATGTCTACGGAAAGCTGGAGTACCGGAGCCTGAAGTTTGAGACCGAGGTGCTGGACGAGGAGAACCACCAGGGCGTGGCGGTGGTGAACTACACTGACCGGGAGACGCCCTACACCAGGATGATCGAGCACAAGCATTTCGAGTTCGGAACCCAGCCGAAGACCGTGATCACCAGGGAGTATCCGGTGACCTGGCAGGAGGGCATGGAGCCTTATTATCCGGTTAATGATGAGAAGAACCAGGCGCTGTATCAGAAGTATGCCCAGCTGGCGGTAGGTGAAGAGAAGGTAATCTTCGGCGGACGCTTAGGCGAGTACAAGTACTATGATATGGACAAGGTCATCGAGTCTGCCATGAAGAAGGCGGAAGAAGTATTCGGATGATGGAGAAAATAGATATGGAGTCCGGGGCCATCCTGGTGCTGGTAGCGGCTCGAAACGGGGAGCTCTACATCGGGGAGCAGCTGGACTCTATTTTAGCTCAGACGGTGCCGGGAATCCGGATTCTGGTATCCGATGACTGCTCCGGCGATCACACGCCGGAGATTGCCAGGGAGTATGAGAGGCGTTTCCCACAGCAGGTTCAGGTATGGCAGAGGCAGAGTCCCTCCGGCGGAGCGGCCGCTCATTTCCTGGATTTGCTGGCCCGGGCGGCCCGGATGGAGGCGCCTTTGGAGTATGTACTTCTCAGCGACCAGGATGATGTGTGGCTGCCCCATAAGGCGGAGCGGCTTCTGGAGCAGATGAGAAGGACGGAGGAGGCCGCGGGACGGGACCTGCCGGTGCTGATTCACTCCGACCTGACGGTGACGGACGAAAAGCTGAATGTCATTGCCCCCAGCTTCTTCGCCTATCAGAAAGTTTCGCCCCAGCGCCGGGCTCTGCCTCAGCTGCTGGTGCAGAACAATGTGACCGGCGGCGCGGTGATGCTCAACCGCCCTCTGCTGGAGCTTTTGAAAACTCCTCCTCAGGTCTGCCTTATGCACGACTCCTGGCTGGCTCTTGTAGCCAGCTGTTTTGGCGTCATTTCCTGGGTGGATGAACCTCTCTACTACTACCGTCAGCATGGCGCCAACGCCCTGGGAGCGGAGAAGGGGGACAGTCCGGAGGGGTTCATACGCCGGATGGAGGACGGCAGCCAGGCCAGGGAGAATTACCGGAAAATGTTTGGCCAGGCCCGCTGCCTGCTGGAACTTTACGGGAACCGGCTGGATGAGAAGCAGAAGGCGGTTTTAGAGGCATTTATCCGTCTGCCAGGACGGAGCCGTATTGGAAAGATAGCGGAGATTCTGCGGTGGGGATTTACAAAAAATACCTGGATCAGGACCCTGGGCCAGATGATGATGATCGGAGATTAGAGAATGGATATGGAAGAGAGGAATGCGGCGTCGGCAGGCCAAAGCCGCGAATCAGCAGAGCAGAGCCCTGCGCCGGCAGGCCGGAGCCCTGCCGCAGCTGCCTGGCGCATGGCAGTGGAGGAGGCCAAAAAACAGGAGGATACATTTCGGGATCAGGAAAAAGCTGACGGGAAAGGGGCCGGGCCATTGGTCAGCATCTGCTGCATCACCTACAATCACGGACCCTATATCCGTCAGACCCTGGAGGGCTTTCTCATGCAGGAAACAAATTTTCCCTATGAGATTCTGATTCACGATGATGCCTCCGCGGATCATACTCCGGAGATCATCCGGGAATACGCCTCCCGCTTCCCGGACCGGATCCGGCCTATTTTAAGGGAGGAGAACCAGTATTCCAAGGGGATTTCCAATATCAGTATCTTTAATTTCCCCAGAGCCCGGGGAAAATATATCGCTATGTGCGAGGGGGATGACTGCTGGACGGACCCGAAAAAGCTTCAGCTTCAGGTGGATTACCTGGAAAACCATCCCGACTGCTCCCTGTGCTTTCACAGTGCGCGGATCGTGACGGTGGACGGCTCTGTGACAGCCGGGCGGATGCGGCCCTACCGGGGAGACCGGAGGGTGGAACCGGAGGAGATTGTGGACAAGACTTCCGGGTACCCAACTGCCTCCCTGGTATTTCCGGCGAAGATTATGAAGGAGCTGCCGGACTATTATCTGGACTGTCCCGTAGGGGATATCCCCATGCAGCTGATGATGGCCCTGGAGGGCTACGGCTGGTATATGGACCGGGATATGTCCGTTTACCGGGTAGGCGCTTCCAGCTCCTGGACAACACTTATGAAGCAGGGGGATTATGAGAAGAAACAGAGGCGTTACTGCGAAGAGATGAAACGGATGTACCAGGCCTTTGACCGGGAAAGCGGCGGGCGGTTTCATAAGCAGGCGGTCAGGGCGGCCAGGCGCATCTATTTCCTCACTCAGGTCAATACCAAACACTACGACCAGGTGATGGACCCAAAGTACCGGGAGTTTTACCGGGAGCTGGATTTCAGAACCCGCTTTTTTATCCGGTTTGAGATTCTGGCGCCGGGCCTGTACCGGTGGCTGCAGAAAAAAGTCCGGAGCCGCAGAAAGGAAGCATAACATTGGCAGAAACCCAGATGAAGGAAAAGGTCTTAAAAGGCCTGTTTTGGAAAATACTAGAGAACGGCGGAGCCCAGGGAATCCAGTTTGTGATCGCGATTCTCCTGGCCCGCCTTTTGACCCCTGCGGAGTACGGGCTGGTGGGAATCATCATGATTTTCATTACCATTTCCAACGTGGTGGTGCAGTACGGCTTCTCCACTGCCCTGGTTCAGAAGCCGCGCTGCGATGAAACGGATTTTTCCTCCGTCTGTTATTTCAGTCTTGGGATCGCCCTGGTAATGTACGGTCTTCTCTACCTGGCGGCCCCGGCCATTGGAGATTTCTACAACAATGAGCTTTTGATTCCCATTGTCCGGGTGCTGGCGGTAGTGCTTTTCCCCGGGGCGGTGATTTCCGTTCAGACCGCCTACGTTTCCAGGAAAATGGAATTTCAGGGATTATTCAAGGCCACCATGGGGGCGGTGGTGGTATCCGGCGCTGTCAGCCTGTGGATGGCCTGGACCGGGATGGGCGTCTGGGCCATGGTAGGGCAGCAGATTGCCTACTATCTGGCATTGATGACGGGATTATTTTTTACCGTAACCTGGCGGCCCAGGCTGGTATTTGTCATGAGCAGAGTCCGCTCCATGCTGGCCTTCGGGTGGAAGCTTCTGCTGGCAGCCCTGCTGGATACGCTTTTCAGTAATCTCTACGGACTGATTATGGGAAAGATTTACAATGAGGAGCTGTTGGGAGCCTACAACCGGGGGGACCAGTTCCCCAAGCTGATTGTCAATAATCTGGGAACGGCTATCCAGTCGGTCCTTCTCCCGGCTTTCGCTGCCCGGCAGGATGATTTGAATCAGGTGCGGTCCATGGTACGCCGGGCCATTCGGACCAGCTCCTTTCTGGTGCTTCCTATGCTCTTCGGCCTTTTCGCTGTGGCGGATACTATGGTGCTGGCCCTGCTGGGAGAGAAATGGATGATCTGCGTTCCCTATCTGCGGATTATGTGCGTGGCCTATTCCTTCTGGCCGATTCATATTACTAACCTCCAGGCCATCAACGCGGTGGGGCGCAGCGATGTGTTCCTGAAGCTGGAGGTGATCAAAAAGACCGTAGGCATCCTGGGCCTAATCATCGGAATCCGCTACAGTCCCATTGTTCTGGTGTCCATCAAGGCGGGAATCGATTTCCTGTGCACTTTCATCAACGCCTGGCCCAACAAAAAGCTTTTGGGCTACAGCATCGGCAGCCAGTGGATGGATATTATGCCCTCCATGGTGCTGTCCCTGGTCATGTGCGGGGCGGTTTACGCCCTTCAGTTTGTGATTCCCGGGGGACCGTGGGTGAAGCTGGTTTTGCAGATTCTGGCGGGGGCTGCGATTTACGCTGGCCTGGCCTGGATTCTGAAGATGGAAAGCTTTCAGTATCTGCTGGGAATTGTGAAAAAGAGAAGAAGAGCTGAATAGTTGCTCTTAACAATAAAAAGACCCCATGATTATTCAAAAAATCATGGGGCCTTTAATTTCAGAGGCTGAGCCCTGAACGCTTACAGCTTACTGCTGATGCTGGGCCGCGGCAACGGGATCGGAAGGATCCCAGTGCTGGTCAGCAGGAATAATCTGCTCGATGGCAGGCCGCTCATAGGGGCCGGGG
>OGYI01002056.1_pt1 | contig 16609 bp, 12 predicted proteins | sample 1576521 | NCBI WGS metagenome assembly OGYI01 (sample SAMEA3541484, study PRJEB24748) | human gut metagenome | biome: human gut; feature: human-associated habitat; material: faeces | place: China | collected 2012
CCACCTACCTCTACTATTCATATATCATAGAAGATCTCAATTTACAGACTTTTTTTCATACTCTCATTCAAAATTGCCCAATCGTTAGATTCATATATAATCCCTATAGGTTCCACTGGATATATCGCAAAAAAAATTCATAGTGAAATAGAAAGTAATATAGAAAAATACCCGTATTTAGAAAATTATATGAACATTCTGGGTTCTTCTACTGACATGAAAATTCTAATTGAAACTGTATTGAAAATCTTACATGAGATTCAATCCATTTATTAATTCTGTTGCTGATGCAAGTACTGCTTTATAAAACGAAAAATATACATTATAGTTAAGAATATAGGTGTTATTAAAGCAAAAATCCTGCAATATATTAGCAAAAGAATGGGCCGTCGTAATAACTTTGTTGTCTTTTCCTACTAAATCTATATAGATTCCATATATCAGACCTTGAATGTTGCAGAGTTCAATAATTGCTAATCTCATGTCTAAAGAAAAATAGTACTTTGCTTTAATCAGTTCGATTAAAGCATTTTTACAGGGTGGTTGTCGATTGATTAAAAGAGGAAGTATATTATCCAGCGTTTTAATGGAGATGTGATCATTATAAAACCGAGTAATCATACGACTAAAGCAATCTAAATTATTAAGCATACTGAAGTATTCGCAATTAACTTTTTCAAATGCTCTTCCTTCTAACCATGGAACTATTTGATACACATCTATTTTTTCAATTGAAACGAATATTGGTATAATTAAAATCCGTTCTTCTATCATTTCACGTTGATGGAGCAATTCCAGTTCCTGCATTGTCCAATCACTATGTAAGTAAACAGAATCTATAATAGCTATACCATATTTAACCTCAGCTAATACTTGTTTTATATTATTATATATATGGTCTCCCGCTGAAATTTCTTGCCTATCTATCCATGGAACAAAGCCTATTTTTGAAAGAGATTGTACAATAGGAATGGCTATAGATTCTTTTACAGTTTTGCTATGTGAAATAAAAAAGTCGTACATGTATATCTCCTGGATTCATCGATAATTCTCAATTATCCAACCATTATCTTGTAGCAAATCACATTAATTCCCTTCAAAGAAAGGATTCTCCCCAATATCCTAAGACATTGTCAATCATCAGTATACTATAAATATACGTTTCCGTCATCTTCTATCCAGTAAAATTTTCTCTAAATTTAGTTACCGTGTTAACTTCCATAATCTTGTCAGCTTCGAAACTGTCTCTGTCTCATATGCCCCGACAGATATCCAAATACCATTGTTACGAAAAAGAACTTAAGCGCCGTATTTCCGTAATACAGCATATAGTCACAGATTGTTGTCATATCAACGCAATCACAAGTTCCGCCTATCAGGCCAGGTTCCAGCGCCTCTAAAAATGTAATCCCGCTGTCCTGATACCGAAGTAGGTACAGAGCAGTTATATCCAGCGATACCTCCATATAATTCAATAGAAGCAGCAACAACGACCGAATAATATTGGCAGATGGTTTCTGAATATCTGTCATTACCAGCAATGCAATCAAATACGTTGTCGTATCTGCCATATTATACAGCAATATCCAGTTGGCCGGAGAAATCAAGTTGCCATTCCATAGCTTCTCACCAAATGTAAAAATGAAAATAAAAACAACAGAAGATGCTAATTTCAAAAGCACAGTTAACTCTACCCATAATCGACGTCTCTGCCAGCTGTGTCCTCCCTTCCAGTCCTTTAAATATGTATACAGCGAAAACAGCCTGATACCGGCCAAAAGAATACGAAAAAATCTCGCCAAACAAAAGTATCCTCTTATTTTGTCATATTGGACAATTTCCCTCAGATACTGAAGCTGAGCTTTAAGAGAATTCTGCCATACAACCCGCTCCCCTTTTGCAAAGATTTCCTTATATTGTTCCAGAATCTCTCCGGCTCTTTTTAAATCGTTCTCCGCTCTCTCCCATATGAAAAAAATAACATTCTGCAGTCCTTCAGAAGCGGTATTAAAATATTCTTCATCATCCTGCTGCCACTCAAGAAGAGCGTTTCCGACACTGGAAAAAGCAACCTTAACCGCCATTTCAAACGGATAGCCGTATTCTCCAGAACCAATAATCGGTATTGCCACATTTTTTATATCCGGATGCTCCCTGATAATTTTTACAATTTCATAATAGCATGCTTCAAGGGTCCTGATTCTGGAACTAGAACAGATCTCATAATGACGCAGTATATTGTCTTGTGGCTCAATATCACAAATTGAACCCACTACATGAATTACATGTTCACATAAGCCATACCCCTTTGTCATTACAGCATGCCCCCGCCTACAGCGAATTTGGCTCGTTGAACCTGCCTTGTCCAACTCCTCGCGAATCTTCCCATTAAAGTCCTGTTTACTATTTGCCTGGCTCAGAAGAGCATCTATTTTACTATGTATTGCCCCATCTACGCCATGAGTACTGCCCATCAAGGTCGGTTTGGCTGCGTTAACGATGGTATCGATTTTTATGGTCTGCTCTTTATTCAGGTAAAATTGATCCAATGTGTTTTTATTGCTGATATCTCCCCAAAAAATATGAAGCATATCGCTCACGTTTTTAGAACTTCTTTTATTCTTTAATATACTCATCGTTTACACCTTCTCATATCTTTCGTATAGGCACTTCTTTAACAAGAATAAAAATGCCCTACCATTCCAAGTCAGCAAATCTCTCTTACTAAGCTAAGTCTGATAGAGCACCTAATTCAGTCAAATTCCAGTATACACCGATGAACAGAATTTATTTCATTATTTCAATCGCATTCCACCGTATTCGTAATTATCTCAGGCCAGTCAGAATATTGGCAAATATCTTTTATCCCCTTTTTTTCAAGAAATCTTTTCCTTTCCTCAAAGACAGCTTCAAAAAATTCAAATTTTTCCACTGTATCAGCACATATATTGATTGATGCAATATGAGGTAGATCATTAAAAAATTTATTATTATTGTATGCCGATACTAATTCAGGAAATAACTGTATTTTAGTAACTTGTTTATTTATGTACGCTTTTATTCGTTCCAAATATTTAGACTTATTTTCTTTTTCAATAAAATTTACATACGCGATTTCGCCCAAAATATGTTCTTTATTTTGATACTGTCCGGAAACGAGACAGGTGAAAATTTCTGCACGGATTTTTTGTTTGAGTTTTCTTGGTGCTTTTAATTCAACATAACCTTCAGTAAATGAAGGTGAGACAGTTATTCCTGTAATTTGCTTTTTGTTAGAAGGTGTATGATAATGTACTTTCCTTTTATTGATCATAAATCCTTCATCCTCAATAATTTTTTCTATAATCGGATAATTTTTTAATAATAATGTTTTGTCATCACAAGAAAAGTACATATCATCTGCATATCGTGAGTATCTAATTCCTCTTTTTTCACATAGACCAATAAGACGTTTGTCAAGAGTAATACATACAATATTTGATAATGCCGGAGAACAAGGGCTTCCCTGAGGCAGTTCATCTTCTAACGTACACAGGTTTGTTAGTATTGTAGAAGCGAAATCATTATATCCTAAACTTGAAAATATCGTATGAACTTTATCAGCACTTATGCTAGGGAAAAAATCTTTTAAATCTATTGCTAAACCATATAATGTATCCGCGTGATAATAAGCATTCTGCTTATGTCCAAAATTTTTACCTCTTCTGAAAGCCATTGCACGGTCAGAGGGTAATATCTTATTCAATATCTCAACTAATATCCACCGTTGAACGATGTGTAAGGTGTACGATGGAATTGAGATTTCACGTAAGTCACCATTCCTTTTAGGAATATGCTTAATCTTATAATAATACCTGCTTTTCTTTGAAAGACAATATAATAATCGAGTGCTTAGCCTCGTAAGTTCTGACAGTTCTTCAATTGTTTCAAAATGAGGTAAAGCTAAAGAATTTATTAGCAAAGCAGGTATATTCTGAGACATAAAAAGTCGCTCCTTTCACCATAAGTTTTTCGTTAAGTTTAGACGTCTATATCACGTCTGTGACCTAGACGGCTAAAATTAAGGAATCATGTGTAACCAACCACCAAGAAAGATAGAATCATCTTTCGAACACACTGCAATAATGCAATATGTATTAACTGAAAAGAGCGACTAATTATTCAATTGCTCTTTAAGTATAGCACAACGTATTCTATCCTGCAATATAGTTCTGTCTTTCGGCCAGGATACTCTCAATAAATTGTAGGTTTCCGCATATCCCTTTTTTGAAAGAGACAAAATTTCATCATTTTGAAAATTGTCAAATCTTGTAAGCAGGCCACCTGATTTCACTAAGTATTTTATCGATGCATTAAATAATTGGTTATAATTTACGGACAATAAGTTTTTCCCTATAAGCAACTCTTTTAATGTCTTATGTAAATCTCGCCGCTTAACCGTCATAAAAAAGTAAACGATCATAGGTACTAAGGCAATATAGGAAGATAAATTATCAAAAGATTGCAGCCTATTTGCCTTATGCAATTGGCGCTGCAGACGGCGAAATTTTTTTGTTAATTCTATACCTAATAATTCGGGTTCATTTTCTTTATATAATATTACGGAAGTTTTATCTATCTTTTTTAGATGTTTTACGGGGCCCATCATAATGAAGCTTTTGTCCCTGGCAAACTTTTGATTTATGCAAACTATTAATTTTTGTTCCAGTTTATTATTTTGGATAAAAGCTCCCAATTCTACTGCCGAGCCCATACTTTCACAAATAATGCAAACCATATCGGAATTATCCGCCAAGAGATTTTCATATTCCAACAGATCAGCTTTTTTATCCCGATTAAGCATATCCATAAATAAGTCTTCAGGATATAAAATTTGAAGTCCATTTGCCTCCAGCAAAGTTCTTATCTTATTTCGGATGTGCTGTCTATCTGCCCCGCCACATAAAAAAATATAAAAAGACCGGTTAAATGTTGTACAAAAAACGTCGTTGTAAATCATTTCATAAATATTTAAGATATCCAAACTACCCCCCCCAGCTAAAAATTAACCTATAGTCTGATTATACAAAATCCCGGCATCACATACAAGAACTTATTTAAATACTATAGACTATTAACAATGGAACGAATTTTAATTGAAAACTTTTTGGGGTAAGAGTATAATAGAAACATGAAATTTGAAGAAGCGCTCAAAAAAGGAAAAGTAGTTATTGTAGCAGGTGCCGGGATTTCAAAAGAGCCGCCAGCCAATCTTCCAAGTTGGTGGGATTATAATATCTGTTTATTAGAATGCATTGGCCAAATGGGAGCAAATGCATTAGGAAACAGTAATAATTTACTTGACATCGATAAAATTAAAGAAACTGTTCCTATCGTAACCATTTCAGAGTTTTTTGAGAATAGAATAGCCGGCAAAAGCTACTATCCGCTATTATCCATGCTGGACGGAGCGGAGCCAAATATAAATCATTTAATGTTGGCAAAGTTAGCAAAAGCCGGTGTGCTTAAGAGTATTATTACTACAAATTTTGATACGTTATTAGAAAAAGCTTTTGTTATAGAAAAAGTCCCTTGTTTTTCATTTTCTTCCCCGGATGACTATAATAAGCATACCTTGGCACAGGAGTTTCCAATATATAAGATACATGGGAGTAGTGACCGAGCAGAATATGCAATCGATACAGTTCATCAGAAACTCGCCGGATTATCTGTTGAAAAGCGGGAAATTTTTAAAAAAATGTTTGCAGAAAACCATATTGTATTTATGGGATTTTCCGGTGAAGATTATTTATTTGGAACTGATTATATTCCTGTGAGGGAAAATAAGAGGCATGGCTATGGAATTACATGGCTGGCATATCCAGGGAGTACTTTCAACAAAAATACGAAGAACTTAATCGATGAACTTAATATTAACGTAATTGAGACAACTCTAACTGATTATTATAAAAAACAAGGCTGGGTATTGCCTGAAGTACAGAAAAGCATAAACGAAGATAAAACTACATTTGTAGAACGAGCGAAAGCAGAAATCACCAACCTACTAAGCAAACCATATATTGGAAAATTTGCATGTGTAGGCATGTGTATTGAATTGCTTGACACAGTAGGTGATGAAAAAAGAGCAGATCAAGTCGTATCCGAAGTAAACTCTATTTTTCAAAGGAAGCCTTCCATTGATATTTTAGAGGGATTACAGAGAATATCTCTTTACTCAAACCTGGCTGAATACTATATCCGAAGAAACAACCCGGCAAAGGCTTTAGCGTATTCCACCATACAGCTGGATATATTTAAGCTTGAAGATAAAATTATCGAGAATTTAAAGGCAGCGCAGCAAACAAATGAAAGCTATCGTGAGAGAATGCTTAATCGCGCAACGGTTTGTATCCGTATCGGAAGAGTCCTGCTGCAATTTTTAGAGCATTATGATGAGGCATATGAAATTTTTAAACAAGCTTTTTATCTCTCTTATAATGCAAGAAGTTTCGAAAATATGGCTTCAGCGCTTTGCAATATATCTTGTACTGATTTTATGATATGGAAAAATACACCGACTGACACAATACAGATTCCCAGACAACCACATTTTATCGCTGTGATGGAAAGCGCCAGACGTATTGCTGAATATGGCGGATATGCCCAAAGCTTACTAGAAATCAATTGTCTGCTTGTTCATATGTATACGATATTCGGGCAAAGGTCTTTAGCAGCTGACGCGCTTAGGCGGGCGGAAGACATTTGTGAATTAGGGATTAACAGGCAAAAAAATAATTCCATTCTTGAAGTAGCCAAAAAAATAGTCCAAATGTGCGAAGATTCAACGCCATGGCCTAAAGGCCATATGGATCTATGTATGCCCTATGATATATCAAATCTGTGGGATCCTTACGGACAGCGTCCTGTATTAACTTGCGAAGAAGGGATTTTTGCTAAAAAGATGTTTGAGGCAGGAAAGCGGGAGGAAAGCGTCCAATATCTTATTAATTCATCCCAAAGGTGTATTAATCAGGAAAAATTTGACACGGCTGAAATGTTGGCAGACTGTGCGGCGGGTATTTTTATGGAAGCTTCCAATAATGCTGGATGGGAAAATGATGAAACCCGCCAAAAAAGAAATCTGGAGAATGGAAAAAAGTGCTATGAAACCTGTCTTGAATTACAATTTAAAATGGGGAGACTGGATTATCTTGTAGGAACTCTGAGCTCTCTGTCAAAGATTAATTTCATATTAAACGAACTGGATATCGCTTGCTTTCAGGCAGAGCTGGCTTTATGCATCTGTAATGATCCGAATGAATGCTGGCAGGTTGTATTAGCGGCAGAGACTGCGTGCAAGGTAAACTATATGAAGGGTAATAAGGCTAATGCAAAGAAATTTTGCAAAGAGTATTTCAGAATGGTAGAAAAAGCCCCTTGGAGTACGGATCCATCGAATATTGAAAAGATGAAGAAGCTACTTATAAAGCTGGAAAAGGGATAGTTGGTTTACTTCGGACATCTTATAAATTCCTTTTATGAGAGATAAGAATAGGCGAAACGAACTTATTTTTTTCAAGGGCCGAAAGCTCTCGGATTAGCTTTCGGCCCAACAATTATAGAAGACTGTATTTACAGAAATCCCCCCTGTAAATAACGGTCACTCAGAGCACGCTGCACGCCCTAACTGAGCCACCTTACCGCTGATTTAGAGCCACTTTGCCGAATGGCTCAACCAACCGGCAACCGTTCTTCTATAATGATAAATGGCACACAACTGTGTGACTATCATTTACAGGAGGACGATAATCATGGTGAATTATCGAGAAATCCTGAGACTAAAAAGTCTCAAATACTCACAACGGGAAATCGCTTTAAGCGTGCACAGTTCCCGCAACACGGTCAAAGAGGTAGTTGATCTCGCCACCGCGCTCAAGATCGAATGGCCCCTTGATCCCGATGTGACAAATCAGGAGCTGGAGTCCGTCCTTTATCCAGGGCGAAAAGGGCAGAACACGGACCGCATGCCCATTGATTTCCCCCGTATCCATAGGGAACTTGCCAAAAAAGGAGTTACTCTCAGCCTCCTCTGGACCGAGTATTGCGCAGAGGCTAATGCAGCAGGCCGGTACCCCTACATGAGTACACAGTTTGGGGATCTTTACCGTAAGTGGGCCAAGGTCAGCAAAGCGACCATGCGGATTTCCAGAAAGCCGGGCGAGACCTTTGAGGTTGACTGGGCCGGCGCCACGGTGGATATCCACGACAGTGTTACCGGTGAGATCAGTCCTGCGTATCTTTTTGTTGGCGTATTGTCCTGCAGCAGTTTTGTGTACGCGGAACTCTGCAGGGATATGAAGTCAGAGAACTTTATCCTTTGCCATGTGCATGCCTATGAATACTTTGGCGGAGTGACGCGCCTTCTGGTGCCGGATAACCTCAAAGCAGGGGTTACCAAAAATACCCGCTATGAGACGAGCATCCCCAGGGCTTATCAGGAGATGGCCGATTACTATGACACTGCTATCGTCCCTGCTCGCCCCAAGGCTCCCGATGATAAACCGAATGCGGAGGCCTCAGTCAAGTTTGCCACTACATGGATTCTTGCCGCTGTCCGGAACCGGCGCTTCTTTTCCTTTGAGGAGGCACGTGACACAGTCGCCGAGAAGCTGGAACTTCTTAATGACAGGCCCTTTAAAGCGAGAAAAGGATGCCGCCGCAGCGCATATGAGGAGGAAGAGCGTGAATTCATGCATCCACTGCCTCCCGCACCATATGAACCAGCTATATGGCGCAGTGCGAAGGTCCAGAATGACTACACCATTACGGATGGATTGAACCGTTATTCCGTCCCGTTTGATCTGATCGGCGAGTGCGTGGATATCCGCCTTACAAGGGATACTGTCGAAATATACTTCCATGGCGGGCGTGTGGCTTCCCATGTACGTCTGAAAAAGGCCCAGAGAGACGCGGTCATGGTGCCGGGGCATATGCCGGAGGCACACCGCAAGTATCTCGCCTATAACAAAGATGCTTTCCTGTCATGGGCAGAGACAGCCGGGGCTTCAGTTTCTAAAGTAGTCAGCCAATTCCTGGGATCCGGCAAAGAGCCTGAGCAGGGTTATAAATACTGCGTAAGCCTCATGAAAGCGGCTGACCGATATGGCCAGGACCGCGTAAATGCGGCCTGCGAGCGTGCATTGGCCTTTTCCAATGCCCCGACGCTCAGGAGTATCCTTGCCATCCTCAAAAACGGGCAGGATAAGATCCCGCTTCATAAGACCGCCGATCAGCAGCATCCGGAACCGGTCAAAGCAACATCTCCAGCAAAATCTTCACACCGTGGCATCACACGAGGAGCGGATGCTTTTCGGAAAGGAGGTGCCAACGCATGATCATCCAGTCAACCATTGATACATTAAAAGCCATGCGGTTCTCTGCCATGGCAGGGGAATTGGAAAAACAGCTGAACGATCCTGCCACCTATAACAGCCTTGGGTTCGAGGAGCGGCTTGGGCTTCTGATTGATGCGGAGTGGAACCGCCGCCAATCCAATAAGCTCGCGAAAGGTATCCGGGATGCCTGTTTCTCTGCACCAGACGCTTCGGTCGAAGGAATAGAGTACCATCCTGACAGGAAGCTCGACAAGGCACAAATGCTGCGTTTTGCAACCTGTAAGTACATCGAGGAAGGGCGCCATATCATCCTGAGCGGCGCCAGTGGCGGCGGCAAGACATATATTGCCTGTGCGCTCGGGAACGCAGCCTGCAGAAAGTTTCTGAAAGTACGTTATGTAAGACTTCCGGAACTCCTGGAGGAGCTGAATGTCGCCAAAGGTACCGGTGAATTCCGTAAAACAATCCGCTCATACCTGAAACTGGATCTCCTTATCCTGGATGAATGGCTTATCCGTCCATTGGAACCGCAGGAATCCTATAATCTTTTGGAGATCGTGGAGGCGCGCATCAACAACCCGAAAGGATCGATGATCTTCTGTTCCCAGTATGCTGCGGATGACTGGTATGAACGGATTGATCCAGCTTCGGCGGAAGGCAGCCCGATCTCCGAAGCGATCATGGACAGGATCATCCACAATGCCTACGATGTCTTCATAGACGGCCGCATCTCCATGCGTAAACGCCATGGTTTCAAGGCATCCGGAAAGGATGGTGAGACATGATGCTGCGCAATGACGATCATGCATGGGATGAATTCCCGGACGCTGAAAGCTGCGAACTTATCCATTCCTTCCTGGAACTCGTAGATTCTATGGTCTGAGACATACAGCACCTGAAAGCCGAGACCATAAGGGCAAGGTATGAACTGAGCCAGAAGTATGATCGCGAACATACATGGATCACCACGGTAGACATCCTTTCTGATCTGGACATGCCGCATTATGATAATCTGGCATATCAGGAATATATGCGTATCTACTATGGCGGTGGCGATCCGATGGCCTTCAAGGACTATATGGATTCCATGGTCAAACTTGCTAAAGGACAGGATGATGGCCGGTATTAAGTTGTCAGGGTAAATAAATCAATGCCACTTTTGCAGTCTCTGCAAGACCGACTACATAGTCTCTGATGATAAAGCTGTGTATCGGTTTCACCTGAAGCTTAATTGCTTTGAGTGCATGTAATCCGGCAGAATGGTGCTTGTCAAAGCTAAAGCTGCGTGAGCGCGGCGACATCGACTTCTACAGGAGCCATTCTGTCCGGATATCATTCAGAGAGCGAGGCGGTGCTCCCGGCAGCATAATTTGCCGCTAGTTGAGCCATCCGGCAAGGTGGCTCTCTTGCTTCGGCAGGATGGCTCTAGTTGAGCGTGCAGTGTGCGCTAAGACGGCGATTTTTACAGGCAAAAAAAGACTATTATTCGATGTGGTCAAAATTAATTGCTGCTGGAAGATACCGAAAGCTAATTATCTGCAGCTGCTGTACCAGCAGCTATAAATATTCACATTAATACTCAAAATAAAAGCTACAGCAATTTCATATTGCTTGCCCTGTTTCGCTTTTGAACGAATGGCACTTTCGCAAAAAAAGTGGTTTTTGTAGGCGGGGAACCACAAAAACCACTTTTTTTCTCGTGTTATATTTTAAAAACCCATATATGAGGCAAATTCACATTTACGAGCAATTTCAATCGCTCTATCCCGGGCAGTATAATATTGTTGGGCTGCCTGGTCTGTCATATAAGCCGGAAAGACCTGCTGGATTACCGCACTAAATATTACCTTATCTAAATCCCCACTCAATTCGGAGGATACTTTCCAATTATTTCCTCTGTCTATTAGAATCAAGTCCAGATATTTATTTGCAATAAATTCCACTGGATTTTTTTCCGGGTTACTGTTATTGCCCTTTTCTCCTGTGTCCTCTTCCTCTAACTTGGCTATTTTTTCTCTCATCATTTTTATTACTTGCAAAAGCCTCTGATACCTCGTTTTATAACATAACTTAAAATAGCCCGAGCTATCGAATTTGCCTTCAGGACTCTTTACCAGCAATGACCTGTCATAGTCACTTATTGTAATTCCTTCTTTTTCTAAGCCCTCCTTTAGTCTTTTTAATTCTGCATTTATAACGATTTCGCCTTCAATCACTTTTATTTTCCTGCACTCATCCAAAAAATTAAATATAGCTTGAATAACACGGTCTATTCGTTCAATCCTGGTTCTTCCATAAGTAAAACCATAACAACAAAGAGAAAGTTCAAGAAACATCCCCTCTACTCTTCTTTTTCTTGAATCGTACCCCTCTTTTTGAAGATGAGCTACAATATTTTTATTGATTTTTTCATAGGCTTCATCCGGGTCAAATAAGCGGCTTCGATTACCTGCTATTTGTCTCCATATATATCTCACTTCTTCAAAATCGATTCTATAGCTCTCCTCTCTGCTCCACCCCAGCTCTATACACTCATTTGCCATATCGTTTGCCATCTTTAACGCTATATTCCAGATATTCAGACTTTTCTCTGTAAAGTCTTCACACTTTCCCACCAATTCAAAAATCGTTTTAATCAACACATCTGCTATAATTTGTATATCCACTATATTCAGATTTTGAATCATCCTGGTTCTTACGATATCCGTATATTTCAGCTTATTTCTTAACATCCATAATCCTATTGCATGATATAAAGAATCTGGTTCCTGATTTATAATTTGCTCCTGCAGCGCCGTAAATCGCTCCAGCCATTGTAATCCTTCATGTTTCAATTCAGAATACGGGGCTTTCCCATATTTTTTGTAATCTTTTTGAAATTTTTCCCAATTCTCTTCTGAATCAAAATACGATGGGTCAATACGCTTGCACAAAGGCCAGAGTTCCTGCCTGCTTATCTCGTCAAGCTTATCTTTTATCGCAGAGTTATTTCTTCTTCTTAAGTAAAACCGGCAGATTTTTTCAGCACAATCAAATAGCATAATTGGTCTGTAGAGATTTTCTTCCTTATTGCCCTGGTGGAGTATTCGATAAACGGCAACCTGGTCTTCAAATGTTGTCTGCGCTTTCTTTACTTTAGACATCTCCATCTCAAAAGCTTTGCTCTCATCCTTCAGACCCTTTTCGTCCAATTCTATCCCATCCTGCTCTAAAAGGTCTTTCACAAATTCAAAGTACGACCATCCTCCAGGACATGCTCTGTATGCCGCTTCAAAAATGGCCTCCATTGCGCATTGATACCATTCGATTGGGTTAAAGCATTCCACCGGCATCTCTGCTCTCTCTTCAATTAATCTCCCAATTAGATTACCCAAAAATATAGCTATCTGCTCTTCATCATATTTTTCCTTCTCCAGCGCTTTCTCTAATTCCAAAAATTGTTCATCCTGGTAAACATCCTCCATGATTGATACTGCGCTCCGCTCAATTGCCATTACACTCTGTACATTCGGGTTCATCGTTCTCCTCCATTTTCCTTGTTAAAAAAGTTTATATGCCGGCTGCCTAGTGTTTTCCCATTGATTTTACTTCATAATAAGTTCATAAACATTAGGAGGTAATAAGTATTATGAGCATAACATTCACTCTCCCCAGCGGCATTTCTGCAACCGATAACGGCATCTACCTCAACGATAGACGAATTCTACCGCTTGTTTTCGACCGCATTCAGCGGAAGATTCTCCTGACAGACCGGACACGGAAGGCCAAATTTTATTGTGACTTTCACATAGTTACGAGTCCTTCAGAATCCATCCCGCAGCTATGCGAGTTTAATGTTTTCCCCCAGCAAAGTTTCCCGTCCTATCACGGACAATTCTGCTGCAGTCTTGATGATATCCCAGCCTGCTTGCAGGAACTTCACGGCCTGTTTGACCTGCCCTTAAAACGGGAAGGCCAGCGTTTGCTGTACCTTTCCGCCCTGCAAGATATTTTCCAATATTTAGAAATTGAACCCGGTTTAGAAACCGTTTATATTAGTGACCGCTCTGGCTGGTTTCAAATCGACAAACACTGGTTCTATTTTACCTCGGAATTTGCCATCGGAAAAGAAGGACTTGTCCCAGACTGGCATTGTGAGACCTCAAAGGCTTATCTAAAATATGGCGAGAGCCTTTGCATTTCCAACGCGCTCAGAAAACTTTTGGAAATTTTTGACTTCGACTTTGATTCGGTTTATCCCATATGGGCGCAAAGCATTCTGGCACATTTGCGACCTTTACGGACGATTTGCTTTCCCTACCCTATGCCCGCGCTTTTGCTGACCGGGAATTCCCAGTCTTTCAAAACTCAGCTTTCCTTTCGCCTTGGAAAGTTCCTCACTGACAGTGACGGCAATCTTGAGGACTATCCGAGTTTGCAAAACGGGATTCGTTCCTTGCGAAAAAAAGCCGGCTCTCTCTCCGACAGCATCTGTTTCCTGGATGACGCTTATCAAACGCATTCGCAGGCCGTTCAGCAGAAACTGGCAAACGTGCTTGAAAGTAGCGTACGCAATGGGTTTTCCAGCAGCTCCCACCTCGCTTTTTTGATTACCGGCGAACCCGGTGCTCTGGATTTTATGGGAACCTCATGGGTAAACCGAACCGTTGAAATCAATTTTTCTGCTACCCCTGAACAGAAAGAAGCGCGAAGGGCCATCGTCAATGCGCTAAAGCTTGAACCGCTTTTATGTCGCACTTGTTTGGTCCACTTTCTTCAATTCACCGCAGGAATCTTGGAAGATGGCAGTTTATCCGCCCTTTCTTCTGAAATTTTCCAGGATTTGGAGCAGTATTTTCCTCGTCCGGAAGGCATGGAGCGGGAGTTCGACAACTATACAAGCCTTTTCTGGGCTCACAAAATCTTTTTGAGGTTTGCTGTCTCCTGCCATGCCATTACATCAGACCGTGCCAAAGCCCTGGAGGAGCACTTTGCCGAAGTTCTCAAAAAAATTGCTTTGAACTACACGCTGACCCACCGTGCTGAACAGTGGGAACTCCTACTGGAGGAGGTTTTCCGTAACTTGAAAATACACCCCGCACAAGTCGGTAGCTTTTCATACCATATTGCACCTCCTGGCCGCCTAAGACCGGGAGAGTATTATGACTACCGTCGACGTAAGGAGAAAAAGTTTGTTAATATCTACGGACACCAGGCAATAATTGACTCGTCCAGCGGTTATAATGCCGTATACCTGGAAAATACCCAATATCTTCTTGGCGTACATCACCATGAACCGGCAAAGGCATTACTCATTGTCGAATACGAAAACTTTGCGGGCGTTTATCAACATTTGCAGGAAACTGCAAGACGTCTAAATCCTTCCGCTCCCTATGCGAAACGCACTGGCAGCTTTCTTAAGGAACTACGCAGCAAGGGGATTCTTCTTACCGAAAGCCGGTTTGACAAAGAAAAACCAGACCGCCGCAACTACCGCATCCCATATCCATTTTGGACTGAGGAAGGCTTTGATGATAGAAGCAAGAAAGTAATCGTTTTTCGACTCACTCCGCAGCTAAAGAAAAGCCTTGAAAAAATACTGCAATCGAAACCAGACGATGCCATTTATAAGCAAGATATCGCGGATGATACTGAAAGAGTCCCTGTTCCTTTTTATGAAAACTCGCAGCCTATTTTTCTCTCAGATTCAAATGTAATGCGCTGCGCGTCCATTTTACATAAATTGGAATAGTAAAATTTCCCCATACAAATTTTGTCTCTCGGACCGTGTTGTGTATATATTATACCACTAGAAAGGAGGTGAGACCATGCCCATCAGTCCCTATCGCAAGCAGAATCTGGAAATTGCCAGCAGTTATGCAGCCATACCGCCGCAAAGCTGTTCTCCAGATGACGAGCTGCCAGCCGCTGTCTTGCAAATCCTGCGCCCTGATGGTAAAATGACACCATCAGTATGCACGCGAATTATGAACTTTACCAAGAAAGAAGCATTAGTAAAGGAAAGATGTAACTTACAAAAGCTGAAAGTGCGTCCGGACGATGGGCGAATTTATCTCATCGTCAACCGCAAATCCATCACCAGTACCAGCTATCCCGGACTCATCGATAAACTATACGAGCATTTTTACGGGATTCAGTCCTACAGCCTGGAGGATTTCTTTGAAATCTGGATGAAATGGAGGGATGAAGAAACAGGCACGTCCAAAAAGACCATTAAAGAAAATCGTTTCCTGTGGAATAGCCTGCTCAAAAATCAGGAGATTACCAAAATCCCAATGAAGGACCTGAAAGTGCAGGATTACATTGATTATTTCGTAAAATTACAAAAGACCGCCAGCTAACGCGCAAACGGTTTAATGATTTGAAAAGTATCCTGAATGGTATGCTGTACCTGGCCGTTGAAAAAGGAATCATCAGCCATAACTGCCTCAGCGACATCAACTATAAGCAGTTTTCTTTCAAGGCGGAAAATAACAACGTTCAGCCATTCACAGAAGAGGAGCGGTTCAAAATCATTGAATCCTTATCTGCCAGGACAGACGATTTCTATTCTCTTGCAATCCTTTTAGACTTTCATTTAGTCCTCCGTATCGGTGAACTGAAAGGACTCAAATGGAGCGATATACATGGGGATTCGATTCGTATACAGCGTTTCGTAAACGAGAAGAATGAAATTGTCGAGGATATCAAAGGCCATACCGCAGCTGGGAAACGTGATATGCCGCTCACACCTTCGGCAAAACGGATTCTGGAACAAATACGGCGCTTGAATTCGGACAGCGACTACATATTGATTCGGAACGGCCAGCCGTTATCTACCTGCACCTTTAACCGCCGTCTGAAAAAATGCTGCGCTGAACTTGGGATTGAATATCGTTCTTCCCATAAGCTGCGGTTCTCTACCGCTTCCATTATGTATAAGAACGGCGTGGAGGATACCCAGCTGCAGAAGCTTTTAGGGCATACTACATTGTCTATGACCCGGCATTATCTTCGTGATATCGGTGAAGAAAATGAACTTTCCCAAAAAATGAGCCATATTCTGGGCTGATATGCTTTAAAATAGCCGGCAAATCAGCCCAAAATAGCCTAAAAATATTACGCAAACAAGCGCAAACATCAAAATTGCAAAAAAAGAACCCCGAAAACCTTGTAATTACGAGGTTTTCGAGGCTTTTAGAGAGAGGCGACAACCAGATTTGAACTGGTGATCAGGGTGTTGCAGACCCACGCCT
>OGYI01002059.1_pt1 | contig 16588 bp, 19 predicted proteins | sample 1576521 | NCBI WGS metagenome assembly OGYI01 (sample SAMEA3541484, study PRJEB24748) | human gut metagenome | biome: human gut; feature: human-associated habitat; material: faeces | place: China | collected 2012
AATTGCCAAGGCTCAAAATCAAAAATCATGGTCATCACACTCCTTTTTAAAATTCTAATTTATCATTTTCTTTCAGTATATCATAATTATAATCTTTCCACAAAACAAAAAATTTTAATTCCTACGGATTTTTCTACAAAGCATATAACCACATATTATTACACTTCATCAAAAAAACTTTCTCACCCTATATTGAAAAATCGTAACTGAATATCCGACATTCTATCCATCAATAGTTTCTCTTTAACAAATATCATCTTAGTACGGTATCCTGTTCCATCTGGTGTAAGTTTTACTACACTTATTATAACTTCAAAAGCAAACGCCCAAACTGCTTTCTTATTAAAAAAACTTAGAAGAGACATTCTCCTCTAAGCCTTTATACTTTATCATAGAATACTTTTTACTTTTATATTTCCTCATGGTCACGATGCTTTTTTCGCTTAAATCCTACCTTTTGAACACAGGATATTACATGTAAAGATTTTACCCCCACTAAAGACTCTTACCTCACCTCATAAACACCTTCACAAAAACGCCTCTTTTGTTACATCCATATGTAAAGAACTATCTGCTTTTTTACATTTAAAACACGCTATACCAAATTGTAAAGATTTTACTTTCAAATTTATTTATAAAAAAAGCTGTAAGATTCCACTATTAGAATTCTTACAGCTTTCATTCTCATCATGTCACATCCCTAAATTATAATTATTTATCTTGTAACACTCACACAAAAATCTATGGGTTATTTTCGGGTTATTTCTTCCACACAAATACCTTCCAAGTATTGATTTTACTGACTTTTTAAGGAGTTCTTCAAAGAGTGCCGTGGCATACAAAACAAACTCGTATCATAATTTTTTCTCCTCTCAAAATGCCCTGAAATGCCGAGTTTTGCAAGATTTTATCGACTTTTCCGGACATCGTATTTTTCTTCTCTAAAACTACACTTTTTGCAAAATAATGCAAAACAGTGCAAATCAATCCCTTGTGTAGTAGTAAAATCGTAGTAAGTTAAGGGGGTTCAGACTACTGATGAGGGTGTGCATTATTTAACAAAAGGGTGTGCAGAAATCATCTACATACCCTTTTTATTATCTACTATAAAAGATAAAATATCAAGTTTGAAGATTTTGCATTAATCTATCAAACAGTATTTTATTTTCTGCTCATATAAAATATATCAATAGCTTTACTCGCAAACTCTGCTGTGCCAGTTCCACCAACATCATCAATATTTTCTGTAAGTTCTCCTCCACCGGCATACATTCTTCCAAGACCGCATAAAATCTTATCCGAACATGTATAAAAATGCTTTGTAATGTAATTCTGAAGTTTCCTTACCTGCAACTGCACCTGTTCATCTTCTGGGTTCATTTCTTTCATCTGTCCGAATTCAACAAATAATTGCATAAACTCATTTGCAACAGTAGTTTCATCATCTTTCGTCCAGTTCTTTGTTTTCTCTTCAAACTCCCTGTACTCAGAGGTTTGTCCCCATTGTTCTTTTGCACGTTTAGAATACTCATCAATCTTTTTTGTATCAAATACTTTAAAATCCATATATTTCGCTCCTATTCCTTTTATTCCTCGAGCGAAACTAATAAGATTTTCAAGATGCTCCTTTTTCATAGTAAGTAATTCAATCTGCTGCTCTAATGCCTTATTTCTATCAAAGTTAGGAACCTCAATTATCTTTTTAATCTCCTTAAGCGGAAACTCCAATTCTTTAAACAGTAAAATTTGCTGTAGTCTTTCCAATGATGTATCGTCATACAACCGGTATCCTGACTCTGTATATTCTATAGGCTTTAAGAGTCCAATGGTATCGTAATATTGCAAAGTGCGTATGCTCACTCCTGTTAATTTACTTACCTCATTCACTGTCATCATCGTCATTCCCTCCTCTCGATAAGTTGACTCTAAACTATTACGCAGCGTAGGAGTCAATAGCTTTTTGAAGAAAAACTCAAAATTCAACAGCTTGATAAACATCTATATCACAAAATTTGAATTTACATTCTAATGCTATAAGTATTTCTTAAATGCCTTCTTCATCTTCATGCAAATATCCATAATATAATCAAACTGCTGTGACCATGCAGCACGATTATCCAATATCACTTCTTTTTCAATAATAATACGGCTTGCCTTTCTTTCAGGTAGTTCTCTCCAATGAAGAGTAACTCCCATTACTAATTCAATCTCGTCTTTATGCAAAAACAAACTTCTGAAAAGTTCCTTATCATCATTTATGTACACTTCAACATCAATCGCATTTCTTTTTTGGATTTGAGATACTGCGATATGACAAGCTGATGAACCAATACTAAAATCCATCCAGTGGTCTGTTGTTGGTTTTCTCTTATTAAATGCTTTGTTAAATTCTGCGTTCTGAAAGGCATAATCATTGAACGCCTGCCAATATTCCAGCCTCTGCTGCTGTGTTGGATTTGTCGCAGTTGTCTTCCTAATCTCCTTCGTCCAATCATTTGGTCTTCCCACTACTGTAAATGATGGAGCAATATCAGAATTTCCTATCTGGAACAACTTTATTTCACATAAAAAGAATCCTATCTTGTCATCCGTATGGTTATTAAGCCAGTTCCAGATAATTTTGCAAAAAATCTTCATGTTCTTTTCCAAACATCTCAATCTCTACCCAATCATCTGCATTTGCAAGCGTAGCAAAAAATACAAGCAGGATAATATCCGCTATCTTATGCAAAACTTTCTTCTCCTGTCTTATGTCCATCACTGTACCTGCATAGTCTAAAATCTCTTTCATATGAACCGGAACGTTTGTTAAATCGACGACTTTAATGACTTCTACAAAGCGGTCATACAAAGATGCATATGTTAATTATACTACAAAGGAATGGTGAAAGCAATAAAGTATGCGCGGGCAATAATACATAATGCACAAGAAAACAATAAAAACATTAAAAAAACAATACAAAGTTCAGAATAACAAAAGAAAGGTCAGAAAAATAAATGGAAAATTGCACAAAGAAAACATATAATATCAGTATCGGGACAGACAAAATCCCAAGTTCGTGAATTAAATATTTAAAAAGAAAAGGAGAGGGTATTATGAGAAAACGTTTGACAGCAGCAACACTGGCAGCACTTATGGCACTGAGCATGACCGCATGCAGTGGTGGTAAAGCAGCAGAGACAACCGCAGCTCCGGAGACCAAGGTAGAAGAGACCAAGGCTGAGGAGTCAAAGGCAGAAGAGACCAAGGCTGAGACCGAGGCTGCAAAAGACGGAGAGAAGAAACCAGAAGATTATACGGGAAGTGTTGTTGTTTATTCTCCACATGATGCCGATCCTCTGAACGCAGGTGTGAACCTGTTTATGGAGAAGTATCCCAATGTTAAGGTAGAGGTAGTGGCGGCAGGTACCGGCGAGCTGTGCAACCGTATTGCAGCTGAGACAGCCAATCCCATCGCAGATGTACTGTGGGGCGGAGGCGCTGACTCCCTGGCAGCTTTCAAGGAATATTTTGAGCCCTATGTATGTGCAAACGACGAATTCATAGGCGCTGCTTACAAGGATCCGGACGGACTGTGGATTGGCGAGAGCCCGCTGCCAATGGTTATCTTCTATAACAAGGACCTGATTGAGAAGGACGGCCTGACCATTCCTGAGACATGGGAAGACCTGACAAAGCCTGAGTGGAAGGGAAAGATTGCGTACTGTCTGCCATCCAAATCCGGTTCCGCTTACACACAGCTGTGCACCATGATTCTGGGCCATGGCGGCAAGGAAGACGGATGGGATTTCATCAAGAAATTATATGACAACCTGGATGGAAAGATTGTTGACTCTTCAGGCAAGTGCCATAAGATGGTGGCTGACGGTGAGTTCTATGTGGGACTGACCCTGGAGAAGGCTGCCGTGCAGTACAAGGATGACCCGTCGGTAGGATTTGTATATCCTAAGGACGGAACCAGCGCTGTGCCGGATGGAGTGGCCCTGGTTAAGGGATGCCCGAATGAGGAGAACGCCAAGCTGTTTATTGATTTCGTTACATCCAAAGAGTGCCAGACCGAGCAGAGCGGAAACTGGGGACGCCGTCCTGTAAGAAGCGACATGGAAGTTGGCGAAGGCATGGCTAAACTGGAAGATATTCCGCTGGTTGATTATGACTTTGACTGGGCAGCCAATGAGAAGGAAGCCATCATTGAGCATTTCAATGATATCATGGTAGATTAAACCTGTGGGAGTATTGCTTATAGATAAGCAGTAGAGATATAGAATCAGAGCAACACGGTGAAAAGGCTGTCCGGACCCGGAAGGGCGGGACAGTCTTTCACGTAAAGGATAGGATTGAATCAGGATTGGAAGATGGGCCGGGAGAAGGCAGCGTCAGCATATAAGGAGGAAACTGGTATGAGCCATGGAGTTATCATAAAGGACGCCGTTAAGAGGTACGGTGATTTTACAGCGTTAAAGGGAGTGAATCTGGAGATAAAACAGGGCGAATTTTTTACACTGTTAGGGCCCTCCGGATGCGGCAAGACCACGCTGCTTAGAATGATAGCGGGTTTTAACAGCGTGGACGGCGGAGAAATCTGCTTTGACGACAAGGTCATCAATAACCTGGAGGCCCACAAAAGGGATATCGGCATGGTGTTCCAGAACTATGCCATTTTCCCCCATCTGACTGTGGCAGAGAATGTGGCCTATGGTTTAAAGGCAAAAAAATATCCCAAGGACCAGATTCCCGGCAAGGTGGAGGAGGCCCTTGACCTGGTTCAGATTAAGAATCTGAAGGACAGAAAGCCCAACGAGCTGTCAGGCGGTCAGCAGCAGAGGGTGGCCCTTGCAAGGGCATTTGTCATAGAGCCGGGCGTGCTGTTAATGGATGAACCCCTGTCCAACCTGGACGCAAAGCTCAGGGTACAGATGAGGACAGTCATTAAAAAGCTGCAGCGCCGCTTGGGAATTACCACCATCTATGTGACCCATGACCAGGAGGAGGCACTGGCCATCTCTGACCGTATCGCGGTTATCAAAGAGGGCGAGGGGATGCAGGTGGGATCCCCTGAGAATATATACAAAAAACCACAGAACACTTTTGTGGCAGGATTCATAGGGGTTTCCAATTTCGTGGAATGTGATGTGAACGGCGAAAATCCGGCAGCGGCAGTTCTTGATATTAAGGGAGAGTGCACGATTACATGCAGTCTCAAGGCACCCTTTAAGGGAAAGGGAATCATTTCAGCCAGGCCGGAGCAGCTGTTCTTTGATGAAAAGGAAGGTTTGCCGGGAAAAATTGTCATATCCACCTTCCTGGGTGATTTCATTGAATATGAGATTGAACTGGATAACGGACAGACCGTACAGCTTAACGAGTACACCAAGGATGTCCGCGAGCTGCGCCCGGACGGACAGCGGGTCAAGGTCAACTTTGATATCAACGCGGTAGGCGTTTACGACGCCGGGACCCAGGAGGTGATTTCATGGTAAAGTCGCACAAAAAGCTGGACTTTTGGTTCTGGGTCAAGGTACTGGTAGTGGGATTTATGCTGATTTTCCTGTTTTATCCCTTCTGTACCCTGATAACACGTAGCTTTTTTTCAAAAAATGCGGCTGGTTTTACCCTGGAGAACTATATCCGGTTCTTTACAAAAAAATACTATTACAATGCCCTGGGGCGAAGCCTGTTCGTATCCGTGGTCACCACACTCACAACCTTAGTGGTGGGTGTGCCCATCGCCTATGTTATGTCCAGGTATAATGTGGTGGGAAAAAGGTTTATCCACATTTTTATCATCATGAGCCTGATGAGCCCGCCGTTTATCGGGGCTTACAGCTGGATTACCCTGTTTGGACGTTCCGGTTTTATTACCAGCCTGTTTGCCAATATCGGTATCCATCTGCCCAGTATTTACGGCAAATTGGGTATTATTATTGTATTTACCTTTAAGCTCTTCCCCTATGTGTACCTGTACACGTCAGGGGCCATGGGAAGCATTGATTCCAGCCTGGAGGAGGCTGCGGAGAATCTGGGAAGCAATAAGCTGCGCAGGCTGTGGACCATTACCCTGCCCGTGGTGCTTCCATCCATTGCAGCAGGAGCCATTATGGTATTCATGACCAGCCTGGCTGATTTCGGAACTCCCATGCTCATGGAAATTCTGCTGCGTCCAGGATTATGTGGTGTTTAAGCTGACAGGAGAAGGTCCGTTTATAGACTATTCCATGGCCGGAAGGACCATGATGCTGTCCTCAGAGCGTCCGGAGTGGGACAGCGGTGTATTAGATATTGCGGGCATATCAAAGGAAAAATTGTCGGAACCAGTCAGATCCACTGCCACTATAGGAAGGGTGAGGGAGGACATAAGAGCCGGATTTGGCCTGAGCCGGACCTGCCAGGTGGTCCTGGGAGGACACGATCAGGCCTGCGGCGCAGTTGGAAGCGGCGTGATTACGCCGGGCATGGTGATGGATGCCTGCGGCACCGTGGACGCAATGGTTTCGGTTCTGCCTGGTTTTATCATAGACAGGGCCATGCTGGATAACAAACTGCCCTGCTACAGACATGTGGACGGAACCAATTATATTACCATGGCAATCAATACAAACGGGGGATTATTTTTGAAATGGTACAAGAATACCTTCTGTCATGAGGAATCACAGTTATGCGGTGAACAGAACTGTGATATTTATACATATATTATTAAAGAGTGCGCCAACACTCCGGCAGACATATATGTATTACCTCATTTGGAAGGCGCGGGTACACCGGTAAATGATCCGCTATCTCTTGGAGCCGTAATCGGCTTAAGAGTCACTCATACAAAAAAAGATATAACCCGTGCTGTTTTAGATTCCCTGGGCTATGAGATGAAATTAAACCTCTCAGCCATTGAACAGAGCACAGGACAGTCAATCGAAGAGATACGCATGATTGGCGGCGGTGCCAAGTCGCCTAAATGGTTACAGATAAAGGCAGATATATTCAACCGCAGCATCACTGTGTTAGAAACCCAGGAGGCAGCATCCCTGGGAGCAGCCATAACAGGCGCTGTAGGGACCGGTTATTTTGAAGATTTCGGACAAGCCATCCAACATATGGTCCATCCGAAAGAAACATATATCCCCAATCCTGCAATGGTAAAGGAGTATGAAACAAGATTTGAGGAATATAAAAGAATATATCCGGGATTAAAGGATATCAGTCACAGGATATCCAGCCGTACATCTATATACTAATTCTGTTTCCTGGATTTGTCAATTCCATTTTTGTATTCCGAATACAGCGCTTAAAATAACTTGAAATGTGAGAATTAAGGTATCAGTTGAAACGGGTGGTACTTCTATTAAAGTACGCCCAAAATAGGAGGTTATCATATGAGTGGGATTACATTAGCTGTGAATTTGGCCATATCAATTGCGATCATATTATTTTTAGTCCTGAAGTTTAAAATCAACCCTGTTATATCTATGATACTGGCCAGTCTGTATATGGGGATATCCTGCAGCCTGGGCTTCATGGACACCATTACATCAATCAACAGCGGATTTGGATCTCTGATGACGGGAATCGGCTTTCCCATAGGATTTGGAATCATGATGGGCCAGATACTGGAGGATTCCGGTGCTGCGGAATCCCTGGCAAAATCCATATTAAAGGCTTTCCCTGGGCTTTGGGACTTACGGCGTTTCTGTTATCCATCCCCGTCTTTTTTGATGTAACGTTTGTTATTCTGATTCCCCTGGGCATTGCGGTGGCGAAGGAAACGAAACGGCCTTTGGCATATTTTGCAGGGGCAATTGCCATAGGAGGAGTCAGCTCCCAGACATTTGTGCCGCCCACCCCAAATCCCCTGGCGGCTGCCACCATACTTAATTTTGATTTGTCTTATATTATTATTGCAGGAACCATTGTGGGCCTGGCCGCAGCTGTATTCTCCATGTTTGTCTGGTTCAGGATGCTGGACCGTCCGGGATTCTGGGATCCCAATAAGGATGAAACCGGTCTTTTGGATATGGACGCGGCTGTTGTGCACCGGGTGGATCTGCCGTCTCCATGGGCGGCAGTCATACCTATCTGCCTTCCGGTACTGGCGATTCTCATCGGCTCCTTCTGGCCAGTGGTAACCGGAAGCGACGCACCGGTGGTTATTCAGTTTATTTCCCAGAAAACCATAGCAATCCTTCTGGGCCTGTTGGCTGCCTATATCATATTGCTGAAAAGAATGGGATGGAGCGGACTCAATGAATCAGTGAGTAAGTCCCTGAAGCAGGCAGGCGTGGTGCTGCTGATAACAGGAGCAGGCGGGGCTTTTGGGGCCGTGATACAGGCAACAAATATCGGTGAGGTTCTCATCGCAGGACTGACGGAAGGACAATCCTCCACGATGCTTATATTATGCCTGACATTTGGAATCGGAGTCTTGTTCAGAGTGGCGCAGGGGTCAGGAACCGTTGCTTCCATAACCGCGATGACCATCATGGCTTCCGTGGCTCCGTCCGCAGGCTGTCATCCGGTATATATTGCCCTGGCGGCCCTGGCCGGAGGCAACTTCATAGGTCATGTCAATGATTCCGGATTCTGGGTGGTGACAAACCTATCAGGGGCCAGTGTCACAGGCGGCTTAAAAACATATACATGGAATACCATAACCCTTGCAGGCATGGCATTTATACTTTCATTGGTGGGAGCAACCGTACTGCCGATGGTATGACATCTTAGTATGATAGAAATTGAGAGGAGTATATAATTATGGCAATGTTAGGAAAAGAGGTAAGAATGAGCCGGCTGGTCAATCCTGAAAGCAAAAAGATGATGGCAATTACTGTTGACCATGCAATTTCGAGAGGAATAGCGCCTATGAAGGGCTTACAGCCCATTCAGGAAACCATTGAAAAAATCGTTATGGGAAGGCCGGATGCTATGACCATGACAAAGGGAATCGCGGAACACTGCATGTGGCCCTTTGCCGGAAAGGTGGCCCTTTTGATGAAGGTATCAAACTATTCCCCGGTATCGCCTACCAGGGACACTATATTCGGGTCAGTGGATGAGGCGGTGCGGATGGGAGCGGATGCGGTTTCCATGGGAGCCATGACCCTGGGGGATTTCCAGGGAGAACAGTTTGCTGCCATCGGCAGATTTTCCGAGGAGTGTATGGCAAAGGGAATGCCGCTTATCGGTCATGTGTATCCCAAGGGAGAATCGGTTCCGGCGGACAAGCAGACCTCCTGGGAGAATATAGCATACTGTGTGAGAAGTGCCTGCGAGCTGGGCATGGATATTGTGAAAACAACGTATACAGGTGACCCGGATTCCATGGCCAGGGTGGTGTCGTGTGTTCCGTCCTCTTTCCGGATTGTGATTCAGGGAGGCGACAAATGCAGGACATTGGATGATTACCTGACCATGACAAGGGAAGCCATGGACTGCGGGGTAGGAGGCGTGACAATGGGAAGATTTGTCTGGGAATATGAAGACGTGACAGCCCTGGTTATTGCCCTGCGGTATATGATTCATAAGGGGTATACGGTAAAGCAGGCAAAGGAATTGCTTGCCCAGCTGGAACATGATAAGAACTATGAGGATTTTTAAGGCAGGGGAGACAGGATGAAGATTGTGGTATTGGATGGTTATACAGAGAATCCGGGAGATTTAAGCTGGGAGGGTCTTGAGGCGCTGGGAACATTGACTGTGTATGACAGGACTCCCGGCGACAAGGTGATAGAGAGGATTGCAGATGCACAGGCCGTGTATACCAATAAGACGCCCATCACCGGTGAAACCATTGAGAAATGCGCTAACATGAAGTTTATCGGAGTGCTGGCAACCGGTTATAATGTGATTGATATTAAGGCGGCCCGTTCTGCAAACGTAGTGGTTTCCAATATACCTTCCTACGGAACGGATGCAGTTGCCCAGTACAGCCCTACCTGGCCCAGAGCGGCCGGCAGTATGCGGTGGCGCTTTTGCTGGAGCTTTGCCATCATATCGGAGAGCATTCGGATTGCGTGAAGGCCGGCGAGTGGAGCCGCAGCAGGGACTGGTGCTTTTGGAAGCATCCTCTGGTGGAGCTTGCAGGCAAGACATTTGGGGTCATCGGCTTTGGACGTATCGGTCAGAGGACCGCAAAAATAGCAGAGGCATTAGGAATGAAGATAGTAGCTTATGATGAACGGCCTGTGAAAGAGCTGGAAGGGGAAAATTTCAGATACGTTTCCCTGGATGAGCTTTTATCCATGTCGGATGTCATAAGCCTCCATTGTCCGCTGTTTCCGTCAACAGAAGGCATTATCAATAAAGATACCATTGCCAAAATGAAGGATGGAGTGAAAATCATCAATACCTCCAGAGGTCCCTTGATTGTGGAGCAGGATTTGCGGCAGGCCCTGGACAGCGGAAAGGTTAGCGGGGCAGCTGTGGATGTGGTGTCAGAGGAACCCATCAGAGAGGATAATCCTCTGCTGGGAGCCAAAAACAGTATTATTACTCCCCATATTGCCTGGGCTCCCAGGGAGTCCAGGCAGCGGCTTATGAATATTGCTGTCTCCAATTTAAAGGCATTCATGGAAGGAAATCCGGTCAATGTGGTGAGTTGAGGATATGCTGAGGGCTTCAGGTTTAAATTCACAGGATAACGTATATTAAGTTTAAAACAGGGGATGGGCGGCTGTCTGTATAGGAGCTGTCCATCCCCTGTATTTGCTTTTTTACCATGAAACATATATCGGCCAGATGGGGGTTCCCATTAATTAAGGAAGAAAGTCAAAAAATAATACCCCGCCAGTCAGGTTTTTCCTTTTTAGGGCAGTTATCTGCGTCTTAGAAAATAGTGGCATGAATCAGGTGTTGTAAAGTAAGCTGGAATTTGGTACAATGTCAATGAGTGTTTCTAAAAATATTAGGAAATGTAAAAAAAGGTGTTGATATTTTTTGTGAAATCAAATATAGTATTAGTTAGACCAGAAATTGATGAGAAATTGACATTGATGATAGAATGAAAGCATGGCTTGAAATGGTAGTAAGGGAATAAAAGGAGGATATGGATCTTGTTAGAGATTAAGATAAATGAGTCAGAGAATGCCGCCAGGATTATAGTCGTAGGTGTGGGCGGCGCAGGAAATAATGCAGTTAACCGCATGATTGACGAAAACATTGCAGGGGTGGAGTTTATTGGCATTAACACTGATAAACAGGCCCTTCAGTTTTGTAAAGCCCCCACTGCCATGCAGATTGGAGAGAAGCTGACCAAGGGACTGGGAGCAGGAGCCAGGCCTGAGGTGGGAGAGAAAGCTGCTGAGGAGAGTTCAGAAGAGATTTCACAGGCCTTAAAGGGTGCTGATATGGTGTTTGTCACCTGCGGCATGGGCGGCGGAACCGGAACCGGAGCTGCTCCAGTGGTAGCCAAGATCGCAAAAGATATGGGGATTCTTACCGTAGGCGTGGTGACCAAGCCCTTCCGTTTCGAGGCCAAGACGCGTATGAGCAATGCCCTGTCAGGTATCGAACAGCTGAAGAACAGTGTCGATACCTTAATTGTGATTCCCAATGACAGGCTTCTTGAGATTGTGGACAGGCGTACCACCATGCCGGATGCACTTAAGAAAGCAGATGAGGTGCTTCAGCAGGCTGTTCAGGGCATTACGGATCTGATTAATGTTCCGGGTCTCATTAACCTGGATTTTGCTGATGTCCAGACCGTCATGATTGACAAGGGCATTGCGCATATCGGTATCGGCAAGGCCAAGGGAGATGATAAGGCCATTGAGGCGGTTAAGCAGGCTGTATCCAGTCCTCTGTTAGAGACTACCATTGAAGGCGCCAGCCATGTCATTATCAATATTTCCGGCGATATCAGCCTGATTGAGGCCAATGAGGCTGCCAGCTATGTTCAGGAACTGGCCGGTGATGAAGCTAACATTATCTTCGGCGCCATGTTTGATGAGAACGCTCAGGATGAGGCTACCATCACTGTTATTGCCACTGGTTTGGACGAGCATGGAGCCAATGCTTCCGTGGCAAAGGCCATGACTGGTTTTACCAGTTTTAAGACAAAGGTACCGGCAGCAGGAGCGCCCGCCGGACAGCAGGCACATGCGGCAGCACCTGAGGCAGCAGCAACAGCGTCTGCACCTTATACCAGCAGACCGGCATCCCAGGGATATTCGACCCACGGCTATAATCCGGCCGGAGGCGGCCAGGGATACACAGCGCCCAAGTATAACCCGAACCAGGGATATTCCGCAGGCGGCAGCCAGAATGCCGGCCAGAATCCTACCCCTGCTCCAAGCCAGCCTTTCAGACCGGCTACCAATAAGGAGATGCAGATTAATATTCCGGATTTCCTGAAGAATAAGAGATAAGTTTCAACCAGATTTGTATATGTTCCGGCTGTCATGAGGCAGCCGGTTTTTTGCTTTTAGTTATCCCTAATAAAAAAGAATGCCGGGACGGTATCTGCTAAAGTACGTTCCAACATTCATCAAGGATTTATTTCTTTGTTATTCTTTGCTCTTTTCCTGCAAATCCAGCAGCAGGGCCACCAAATCATCCACTGCTTTTTTTGACCGTTCATTGAGCCTGCCATAGGAGGCCATGAGTTCATTACCAGCCCCAAGGTCCGGCCGGCATGTGTCCTGAACAGGCTCTGTCTCCAGAAGGAAGCTGCCGGTAGTGTTCAGAATCCGGGCCAGCTGCTTCAGTTTAGCCACATCCGGCTGTCGTTTGCCTGTTTCGTATCCGCAGTAGGTGCTGGCTGTCAGGCCTAAGGCGTCCGCTACCTGCTGCTGCGTATACCCCATGGAAACCCTGGCTTTTTTCAGTTGTTCGGAAAATCCCATTATCACACCTCATTTCCGGGCCAACCTCTGGTTGGCGTATTGTCAATTTGTTGATAAAATACATTGACATACTGGCAATTCGCTGATATTATAAATATATATTGGCAATACGCCAATATATAACAATACGCCACAGGATGGCAGTCTACTGCCGCTTGCCCAGACGCAGTTTCAGCGCTTTGACCGTGTCCAAAAGGAATAGCTGTTCATCCTCTGAGAGTTCCTTGGCAATATCATAGAGTTCCTCCAGCAGTTTTGCGCTTTGAAAGGCCTGGTTTCCGGATTCCATGTCTCCTGTGCCGTCGGTGAGCCATTCTTTATTAATGTTCAGTATCTGGCAGACTGCATTGATGACAATGGCCTGCGGTTCTGTCTTGTTTTTTTCCAGGTTGAAGATGACACCTCTGGATACGCCGATGGTCTGGGCAAGGGAATCCTGGGTATATCCCTTTTGTTTCCGCGCATAGTTGAGTCGTTCTCCCAATGTATTCATTTTTATCACCCCCGCAATCAGTATACAATGAGCAAAATTCATTGTCAATGATTTTTTGGCCGCTTAAGTGCAGGAAAAATATAGTATGTTTCATTGACAGTGAATTCCTTATCTGCTATAATTCATTAATAGAGCAAAAAGAAAGGAGGGATAACATTGACAATGCAAAAGGAAGAAGAACGGCAGAACAGGGTATTAATGGAAATCATTGACAACGCAAAGGAACTTCCGGTGGAAAGCCAGAACCTGCTGCTTATACTTGCCAGGGGAATGGTATTTACGCGTAACTGTATGATGCGGCAGAATGCTGCGGACCAGCCGCGTATGCCGCCGGACGAGCATTCTGCATGAATCATAAAACTATATAATGAAAAAGGAGAGATAAACGTATGAAAAAAAGACTTGTATCACTGTTTCTGGCATTGACCATGACATGGGGGCTTACTGCCTGCGCAGGCGGTTCATCCGCCCCGGCATCATCAGCGGCCCCGGCATCAGCCGCCGACCCGGCAGCATCAGCCGATGCGGCTTCGGCCCAGGGGGAGGCAGAGGGTTCCAAGACGGATAACACAGGTACGGATGCCAAGGCCAGCTATACGCTGAATATCGGATCAGCCATGAGCTCCACCAACCCGTCCAGCATTGCCCTGCAGAGCTTTAAGAAAGCGGTGGAGGAGAGGACCGGCGGGGACCTGGCTGTAAACATATATACGGATTCGGCCCTGGGTGGTGAAGCCGACCTTTTGGAACAGGTTACATCCGGTACGGTAGAGGGAATGATGCAGATGGGAGCAGCCAACTGGGAGCCCTATAATTCGGAAGTAAACGTGGCCCTTCTGCCGTTCCTGTTTACATCCCTGGACAATGCCAGGCAAGCCTGGGCCGGTGAGTTCGGCCAGCAGTTCTGCGAAAAGCTTCTGGAGCCAACAGGCGTGACCATTCTGTCTGTGTGGGAGTCCGGCTACCGCCATATGACCAACAACACCAGGCCTATCCTGGCTCCCGGAGATATTGCGGGCATCAAGTTCCGCACCAATGAAAACAGCATGAAGGTCAAGATGTATGAGGCGGTTGGAGGATCGGCTGTTATTATGGCATTTTCCGATGTGTATACAGGCCTTCAGAACAAGACCATTGACGGCCAGGAAAATCCTCTGGCAAACATCTACACCTCATCCCTCCAGGATGTGCAGACCTATTTGTCCCTGACCGGCCATATGTATGACGCTGCTCCTCTGGCAGTCAATACCGCATGGTTTGAAACCCTTCCGGAAGAGTACCAGACCATACTGTTTGAGGAGGCTGACAAGGCAAGGGAAGTGGACCTGCAGGAAAATGATGAGTCAAAATACCTGGAATTATTAAAAGAGGCAGGTATGGAAATCAATGAGGTGGATAAGGAAGCGTTCCAGGAGGCAATGTCAGGCATCTGGGAAGAGTTTGCTTCCCAGTACGAGGACGGACAGTATTGGATAGACCTTGCTACTTCCTTTAATAAGTAGGTATCCGCAAGTACCGGGGGACGGCCCGGCCGTGCCCCGGATTTGCCACAGAACAATATGAAAAAGGAGGTAAAAAATGGTCCTGAAATTAATAGACAAGGTAAAATTCCTTCTGCGCATTTTAAGCTGCGTCACGGTGTGTACCCTGACCATCATCATAGGAATACAGGTGGTGAACCGGTATGTGTTTGGAACTTCATTTACATGGGTGGAGGAGCTGGCAGGCATGGCCATGGTTTACATTACATATTTCGGCGCAGCCATGGCCACCATCAATAACAGCAACACGCGGATAGACTTTTTTATCCGCAAGCTCCCCGGACCTGTGTACCGCGGTTTTGAGATTCTGGATGACTGTATCTGTATTGCGTTTCTCCTGGTAATCTGCCGCTATGCGGCAAAGCTGGTGGGCACCAATCTCAATGCTCTTTCAGCAGCTATGAAGGTACCTCTTTCCGTCAATTATGTGGGTGTACTGAGCGGCTGTGTACTGATGATTATTTTTTATGTGCTGCGTCTCTGGATTGATGTGGAGAAGTTAAGGGGAAGAAACATGGATTATGTGGAGGAGGAGCTGAGTCGATAATGAATACTGGATTGATTGTTTTGTTTGTTGTGTTGGGAATCTGTCTGCTGATTGGACTGCCTGTGGCTTTTTCCATCGGCATCAGCTGTATGGCCCTGCTGACCGTTAATGGCTATCCGCCTCTGGATATCGTTGTCCAGCGCATGGCCAGCGGCGCCAAATCCTTTAATATGATGGCAATGCCCATGTTTATCTTTGCCGGTTCCCTGATGGTATACGGCAGTACGCCCCGCCTCATGCGGTTTGCCAACATGATGCTGCGGAAAATGCCGGGCGGACTGGGGGCCACGGCACTTGCAGCCTGCGGATTCTTCGGCGCGGTCTCAGGGTCCGGTGTGGCAAGCGCTGCGGCTATCGGCAAGATCATAGGTCCTGAGATGCTGGAGCAGAAATATCCAAGGGGGCTGACCGTGGGACTGATTGCGGCCGGAGGAACCATGGCATGTATCATTCCTCCAAGCATTGTAATGGTGGTCTATGCATCCTCCTCCGGAGCGTCGGTGGGAGATATGTTCCTGGCCGGCTTTGTGCCGGGATTTATCTGCATCCTTGCTCTTATCGGGCTCAATACCTTTTTTGCCGTTAAAAGGGGAAACAAGGAGAGCGTTGAGAAAACAGATTATACGGCAAAGGAAAGGCTCAGGATTACAGGAGATGCCCTGCTTCCGCTTTTAATGCCTATTTTCGTGCTGGGCGGTGTGTTTTCAGGTATCTGTACCGCCACAGAGGCATCGGTGGTGGCTGTCATCTATTCCTTTATCCTGGCAGTGTTTGTGTACCGGGAACTGACGCTGCGGGAGTTTTATAAGGTGGCGGCGGAAAGCGTTGTCACCACAGGCGTTATCATGCTGATTATCTCGGTTGCCACGCCTTTCGGGTGGATTATGTCCATACAGAATGTGCCCACCCTGTTTGCGGGCTGGCTGCTGTCCATTACATCCAGTAAGTTTTTAATCATGGCATTCATATTCCTGCTTCTTTTGCTGCTGGGAACCTTCATGGAGACCATGTGCATCATTATTCTGGTGACGCCTATCCTTCTGCCCATTGCCCAGACCCTTGGAATGGGAGTGGTCCACTATGGAGTTTCCATGCTGATGGCGCTGATTTATTGTCACAATGAAGCATCACAGTGTCACTTCTTAGCACTCGCAATTCAGTCAACAAGCTCCTCAA
>OGYI01002060.1_pt1 | contig 16586 bp, 21 predicted proteins | sample 1576521 | NCBI WGS metagenome assembly OGYI01 (sample SAMEA3541484, study PRJEB24748) | human gut metagenome | biome: human gut; feature: human-associated habitat; material: faeces | place: China | collected 2012
ATAAAGAATTTTCACAAATACAGGATGGTATTAATCTTGAGACAGATGGAGACAATATAGAGGAGTAGGAATGGTAAGGTGATAGTGTTGACTCTATACCAAATATTTTTTAGAATAGTGGTATTTGGATCATGGCTTTCAATCATTTTTCATGTAGCCGGAAAAATTTGGAGAGACGAAGTATTGTTTGCATCGTTAAGAAATGCTATACTGTTATATATCGTATCAATTTTAGTGGCAATTATATTATCGCATCTATGTTTTAGAGTATTATATTTGATAATTTAAGGAAGAAATAAATTTGTTTCAAACATTAATAAAGGGGATAGCCTAGTCTATCTCTTTTATTTTTACATAAAAAGTCTTTATCCACAATATGTTGATAACTAAGTGGATAAACCACAAAATATTGTCTTGGGCTTTAGCTCAGTGGTAGAGCTCCTGGTTTTCACCAGGTTGTCCTGGGTTCGATTCCCGGAGGGCCAGTTTATCCGACAAGGCTTTTCGCAATTAAAAATAATTGTGGAAGGTGATGATTGTGAATAGTTTTATTAGCTGGATTGGTGGCAAGAAGCTTCTGCGCCGCCAAATTTTAGAGCAGTTTCCGGAGCCAGGTACGTTCGACCGATACATTGAAGTGTTCGGCGGCGCTGCCTGGCTTTTATTTGCCAAAGAGCAGCATGCGAAGATGGAGGTTTATAACGATGTCAACGGGCAGTTAGTCAATCTCTTCCGGGTTGTGAAATACCACCCGGAGGCACTACAAAAAGAACTGGACTGGTTATTAATGTCCAGAGAACAATTTTTCAATGCAATTCAGCAGGTGGGTGGATTAACGGATATACAGAGGGCGGCACGTTTTTTTATTGCGATTAAATGCAGTTTTGGGACCGACTGCCGTTCTTTTGCCGTTCGGCCATTAAACCTTGGAAACGCGGTGGATTTTTTGAGAACGGCTTCCAAAAGGCTGCAGCATGTCGTGATTGAGAATGTGGATTTTGAGCAACTTCTAAAGACTTATGACCGACCTGGAGCATTATTCTACCTGGACCCGCCATATTACGAGGCAGAGAAATATTATCCGGACCGATTTCAGCCGGAGGACCATGAGCGATTGAACCAGGCACTTAAGAAACTCCAGGGGAAATTTATCTTGTCTTACAATGACTGCCCGGAGATACGGACAATGTATCAGGACTATAAAATCGCAGAAACGGACCGGCAGGATAATTTGGCAGCCAAAACTCAAAAGAGGCGGTAAAAAGAGCTGATTATTAAAAATTTTTAGGGATACGAGGTGATGATACATGGCCAGGGCACCAGATCCAAGAGTCAATAAGGCCAGGGCCATGTACCAGGAAGGAAAGACTTTAATTGAGATTTCCAGGATTCTGGATGTGCCTTCCGGAACGGTCCGGCGATGGAAATCAACCTATCATTGGGATAGCGAACGTTCGGAAAAAAATAACGAGCGTTCGGAAACGAAAGCGAACGTTCGGAAAGCAAAGAAGGCCTTGATGAAGGAAGTCGCAGAGCAGGTCGTAGAGAATTCGGATTTGACCGACCAACAACAGCTTTTCTGCGTGTTCCGGGCGTTCGGCGATACGGCGACTGCAGCTTATCAGAAAGCCTACAAATGCAGCTATCAAACGGCAATGACAAATGCCTCCAGGCTGCTAAGAAATGCTAAGATTCGGGACGAAGTAAACCGGCTCAAGAAAGAACGGATGGAGGCACAGCTTTTTGATGAGCATGACATTTTCCAATGGCATCTGGATGTGGCACAGGCCAGCATTACGGATTTTGTGACCTTCGGCCGGGAGCAGGTCCAGGCAATGGGAGCCTTCGGACCGCTCGTAGACAAAGAAACGGGAGAACCGGTCATGAAGGAGGTCAACTATGTAAAATTTAAGGATTCTTCTGAGGTTAATGGCCATGTCATTAAAAAGGTCAAGATGGGCAGGGATGGAGCAAGTATAGAGCTTTACGATGCTGCGGCCGCTATGGCCTGGCTGGCTGACCATATGAGTATGGGGTCCAATGCGCAGCAGACATTGGCGCAGCAGCTTATGGGAGCCTATCAAAAGAGGCAGCAGATTCAGCGCGGAGGTGAGGGGGATGCAGGGACTGAGTGATGAAGCAATTCTGTTTTATGCGGGAGAGCCGGTCTATTTTGTCGAGGACATTATCCGGGCAAATCCGGATTCCAATCAGCGTGATATTCTTAAAAGCCTCCGGAATTATCCTATGACTTCCGTCCGTTCCGGACACGGAATCGGAAAATCTGCTGTGGAGGCCTGGTCTGTAATCTGGTACCTCTGCACACGGCCCTTTCCAAAGATTCCATGCACGGCCCCAACTGAACACCAGCTGATGGATGTATTGTGGGCGGAAATCAGCAAGTGGATGAGGAATAATCCGGCCCTGAAAGATGAATTGATTTGGACAAAAGAAAAACTTTACATGAAAGGATATCCGGAAGAATGGTTTGCGGTTCCGAGGACGGCAACAAACCCGGAAGCTTTGCAGGGATTTCATGCCGAGCATGTTCTCTATATCATTGATGAGGCGTCCGGCGTACCTGACAAGGTTTTTGAGCCCGTTCTAGGCGCGATGACCGGAGAGGACGCAAAGCTTTTAATGATGGGCAATCCGACCAGGCTGACCGGATTCTTTTATGACAGTCATCATAAAGCCCGGGAAGAATACAATGCTATGCACATAGATGGCCGAAACAGCGCCCATGTATCGAAAAAATTTGTTGATAAGATTATCAAGATGTTCGGAGAGGATTCCGATGTGTTTCGGGTGCGTGTGGCCGGCCAATTTCCAAAGTCAACACCAGACAGCCTGATTGCGATGGAGTGGTGCGAGGCGGCGGCCAAACGCCCGGCCTCCGCAAGCTTTTCCCGGGTGGACATTGGGATAGACGTAGCCCGGTATGGGGACGACAGTTCGGTACTGTACCCTCTGGGAGATAAGAGGATTTCCCTCCCCTATGAAATCTACCATCATAATCGGACAACGGAAATCTGCGGATATGCAGTGATGATGATTAAGCGGTTCGCGCTGGATGAGGCAATCAATGAGATTTGCGTTAAGGTGGACTGCGATGGCCTGGGCGTTGGGGTGTACGACAATCTTTACGACCTTAGGGACCAGATTACGGAAGAAGTATACCGGGAGCGCTGCTATCGTGCTGAGGTTGACCCGGACGTCCCGGAACAGGATATTCCCGGACTGGACCTGGATATTCAGGAGTGCCATTTTGGCGGTGCAGGGGGAAAGGTAGATGAGGATGACCCGGTTGAGTACAGCAATAGCACCGGCCTCATGTGGGGAAAGGTGAGAAAATGCCTCCAGGCCGGCAGCCTCCAGCTCCCGGATGACAGCGCCTTATTTGGTCAGCTGAGCAACCGGAAATACAGAGTTGACAAGGATGGAAAATTGGTACTGGAGCGCAAGGAGGATATGAAAAAGCGAGGATTATCTTCCCCGGATATTGCGGACGCTTTGGCAATGGCGCTTTATGACCCGGAAGAACCGCTCCTTTTGTTTGGCGCTCCCGAGCTTCAGAAGGACAGCTATTGGAGAGGATAGGAGACAGGAATATGGCAGGAAAAGAATATGGCCGTCTGGGGCAGAGGCGTTATGGCGGAACCTTTTACGAAGAATTTTTGCCGGAGTTAAGAGGTAGGAGAGGAATTGAAGTTTACCGGGAGATGTCGGAAAACGATGATGTGGTCGGCGCAGTGCTTACCGCGATTGAACTTCTGCTGCGTCAGGCTTCCTGGCGGGTAGACCCGGCGGGACCAGGGAAAATAGATGGCGAGGCGGCAGAATTTGTGGACCAATGCCGCAACGACATGCAGGACACATGGACCGATACCATTTCGGAAATCTTATCCTTCCTCATCTATGGGTGGTCTTTTCATGAGATTGTTTATAAACGTCGCTTGGGCAGAGGCAGGAATCTGTCCTCTTCCTCCAAGTACAGTGACGGCTTGATTGGTTGGCAGAAGCTCCCAATCCGTGCCCAGGAAACATTGTATGAATGGGTTTACGATGAAAATGATAATCTGATAGCCATGCAGCAGCTTCCGCCGCCTGATTATGGCATATTAGAAATCCCGATGAGCAAGGCGCTCTTGTTTCGCACCAAGTCAAGAAAAGATAATCCGGAAGGCAAGAGTATTTTGCGGAATGCCTATCGTTCCTGGTATTTTAAACGCAGAATCCAGGAGATTGAGGGAATTGGCATTGAACGGGATTTGGCTGGACTTCCTGTGATTTATGCACCGGAAAAGGTGGATATTTTCAGGAATGACCCCAAAATGCAGCAGGTTAAGGCAGAGCTGCAGAGGTATGTAAAAAATATCCGACGGGATGAAGAAGAAGGGGTAATCCTGCCGTTCGGGTATAAATTGGAGCTTTTAAGTACCGGCGGGAGCCGCCAGTTTGACACCAATGCGATTATTAACCGCTATGATACCAGGATTGCCATGACGGTAATGGCGGATTTTATCCTGTTAGGTCATCAGGGGACCGGAAGCTATGCGCTTTCTTCTGACAAATCCCAGCTGTTTAAGGAAGCGATTAAGACTTATCTGGATATTATCTGCGAAGTATTCAACCGTCAGGCCATTCCCAGGCTGATTGAAGCCAATGGCCAGCATTTTCAAGGGATTACGGATTATCCGAAGCTTGTTCACGGAGATGTGGAGCACATCGACCTTGGGGTTCTGGGTGATTTCCTCCAGAAAATGTCTGCTTCCGGAATCCTTATGCCGGATGAGGACATGGAGGATTACGTGCGGGAGGCAGCACAGCTTCCGGAACGAACCGCTTCAAGGAGAACTTCTGCCAATACCAGAGCTGCCTCCGGCAGAGGTCGGGAAGCAGAACCCCAAGAGGATGATCCAGAAACGATAGAAGCGGCCAGGAAACGTCTTGGAAGGCGGTGACGAAGAATGTTCTTATACCGGCAGCCAGTGAAAATCCTGTATAAGTCGAAAAGACAGCAGGATATTTTGAGAAAATTATCGGATTATGTGGATTCCCATCTGGATGAACCGGTAGAGATTTTAGCCAGGCTGTGGAAAGACCAGTCTGAGGCATTGTCCTACCGGGAAATCCGGGAAGCGATTTTAGCTGGTGATATTGACCAGGAAACCTTTGAGGCGTGGCAGCAGGACTATTCGATTATGGCTGCCGTTTCCTTTGTCCCAATCTGGATGGCTGCAGTAAAAGCAGGGGGACAGGATGAACCGGTTACGGGTTCAATCAAAGATTTTACCTTTTCGCCCGTCACAAACGGTGTGCGCAAATGGGTCAGGGAACATTCCGGAGAATTGATTACCGCGGTGACAGAGGAGCAGCGGAATGCAATCAGGGCGATGATTGGCCGGGCTGTGGATGGCAGGTATACGGTGGATGAACTGTCCAGGGTAATCCGTCCTTGTGTAGGACTGAACCGGCCTCAGGCAGAGGCCAATTTAAGGTACTATGAAACAGTCCGTGACAATCTGCTGAAGCAGCACCCAAGGATGAAAGTGGAGAGCGCTCAGAAGCAGGCCCGGGAAATGGCGGTTAAGTATGCGGAACGGCAGCACAGGCAGAGGGCCTATATGATAGCGGAAACGGGGTTGGTTTCTGCTTACAATCAAGGAAATGCCCAGGCGGTCCAACAGGCTCAGGAACAGGGGGCCCTGGGGGATATGCGCAGGATTGGCAGTACAGCGGATGATGAGCGCGTCTGCAGGCGCTGTGCCAAGAAAAACGGTCAGGAGCTTCCGGCGGATTTAGGGACTCCGCCCTGGCATCCGCGCTGCCGCTGCGCGATTGCATATGAGCCTACAGGAGAACCCTATATCGGCACGGTTCCAGTCCCGGAATACCTGCCGCCGATGGATGAACACATCACGGCAGAGGCCCAGGAGCAGATTTGGAAGGAATGGGACTTGATTCCGGAAGCTCATCAGGATATACTGAAAAATGAGATGGATATCTGGAGGTCTCCTTTCGGAAATTCCCGGACGGATAAGCGGTTCGGGCTCGTGTATATGGCGGATGAACTGGATGAGGGGGAGTTTATCCATGAGGCGGCGCATATTCTGGAGGAAAAACTGAAGGTTTTTGAGGATTCGGAATATCTGAAAATATTGGAGGATTCGATAGGGCGTTATTTGAATACATTGACACTGGATACAGAAACGTTTGTGCTTCCCGTTTATCGAGTTTTATCTCCTAAATTGGTAACACCATATCAAGGGCGTTATTACAATGAAACATCCTTAAAAAAATCAAATGGAGATATCAACCCGCATGCATTTTCCGATTTTTTTACGGAGGGATACAAGGCGTATATTCTTTTTCCGGAAACGTTAAGGCAAAAAAATAAAGCATTATATGATTATATGGGGAGGTTGGCGTTAGATGGCCAAGGTAACAGAGTATTCAGAGACACAGCTGAAAATTGATTTCATGGCAATATCTAGTCCGGAGGAATATATGAAATGGCGTGAAAAATATCCAGGCTATGTTTTTGAGTCATTTGATGACGAAATGGAAACAAAATTTCAGGAAATTTTGTTTATGCTTCCTAGAGAACCGTTTGATAGGCCATATTTCCATGAAGAGCTTTGGAAGAAAGAATAGCAAAATACTTTTGGAGTAATGAAGATTATAAGTGATTTGGATGTCCCCCGGAAGCCGGCAGGAAATCCCGGGAGTCCATGTGGATTTAAAAGAAAGAAATAACAGAAACACAATCACCGCCCACGCTACAGTGAGCGGTATTTTGTTGCGATATCGCAACGGAAAGGAGCATGAAATGTTATCATTTTCCGATATGATTGCCTGCTCAAGTCAGAAACTGTCCAATCCGCCGCGGGCAGAGGTGGTCAAGGGCCGGATTAAAATATCCAAGGCAGACGATGAAAAACAGTATGCCTTCGGCTGGGCCAGTGTATCGGTCGATACAGATGGGGAGCAGGTGGTAGATTGGCAGAAGGATTTGATTGACCCGGAGGACTTGGAAGCGGCTGCTTACCGGTATGTGGAGCTTTACCGTGACGGCGGGGAAATGCACGAGCGGGGCGGGGTGGCCGTCCTGATTGAATCGGTCGTGTTTACACCGGAGAAATTGAAGGCTATGGGATTGGAGGAAAACAGCCTGCCAACCGCATGGTGGATTGGATTCCATGTAACAGACGATGAGGTATGGGAGAAGGTTAAAGACGGCACCTATTCGATGTTTTCCATTGAGGGAAAAGCGGTCCGGGTGCCGGTGGAAGAAAATAACTAACATAAAAAGAGAACCCCAGGGTCTAGCACACTCCGGGGTTTTCGCTTTGCTGTATGGAATACTCACCACATTCCTTAGCAGACTTCATCGTACACCGTTTTCAAAAAAAAGTCAATGAGAGAACCGATAATCAGAACGTCCTTCAGCAGGGGGCGTTCTTTTTATACCCATCTGCCGTACCCTTAAATGATAAGAGGGCGGCCTAATTCATCAGGAAGGAGGAGATGCACAGATGGCAAAGGAAAAAACCAGGCTGAAAAACCTGGAAATTGGCAAAGTGGATTTTGTGGACCAGGGAGCGAATCAGTGTGCGGATATTGTTTTGACAAAGCGGCATGAATCACAGACGGAAGGATTCTGGAAAGGCCTGATTTCCTACATCAAAAAGCAGATGGCGGCAGACCCGGAAGGCGCCGGAGCTGCGGCGGAAGGGATTATGAAAGCGGGCGCCCAGACCTTTGACGACAAGATGAGCCAGCGCAGCCTGGACCGGATTCAGGGGGAAATGTGGGACGTCTGCTATGCCTTGGAAAGCAGCCTGATTTCGATTTTGAGGGATGAAGAGCTGGACAAGGATGAGAAGAAGAACGCTATGGAGCAGTCGGCAGAGGAATTTTCCCAGGCGATTGGAGGCTTCATTGCCCGCTGGAGCAAAGGGGCAACGGCAAATGTTGAAAAGCGTCTGGGGAGCGTCTGGGAACCGGAAGCGGCGGTCCTTGAAACCATGCGGGATATGCTGAACGACAAAATCGAAAAGGCAAAAGCAACCACAAGTGTGAACAAACCGGCGGATAGACCGGGAAAAAATGAAGGAGGCAGTGATATGCGAATTGACAAAAGCAAGATGACACCGGAGGATGCCGCACAGTTTGAGCGGATGGCGAAGGCTTACGGCTGGGTGGAGGACGAGACAGTTCCCGGAGGCGGCACGGGGGACGGAGGCTCCGTTGAAAAGGAGGTAGGTCTTCGGGGCACGGATTCTGCGGCAAGCGGACAGGCCGCAGGGGCGGCCCATCCGGATTTGACGGCGCCTGGAGCGGAAGAGGATTTGACAAAAGGCCTGCATCCGGCAGTCCGGGCAGAACTGGAGGCTCTGCGTAAAATGCGTCAGGACATGGAGAGCCGTGAGCTTTATGAGGTGGCGAAAAAGTATGAGGTAATCGGCAAAAAGGCGGATGAGCTGGTGCCGGAATTGAAAGTCATGAAGGCTGCGGGGGATGATTCCTACCGGAGTTACCTGGCGGTGCTGGATGAAATGGTCTCCATGCAGAAAGCTTCCGGGATGTTCCGTGAAATCGGAAAGTCCGGCGGCCATACTCCGGTGGGGGCCACAGAGGAGACAGAGGCTTTTGAAAAAGCCAGGGCAAAGGCTGCCCAAATCCGCAAGAGCAGGCCGGAACTGACGGAGGCAGAGGCCATCGACCTGGCCATCTGCGAAAGCCCGGAACTGCTGGAAGTGCTGATGTAAAGGAGGAGAAAGAGAATGGCAAACGTATACGAATACACGATGATTAACCCGTCCCCGACGCTGGACGTGGTTGCCGGAGCAAAAATTACGGACGCTCCTTGTAAGGCTGTGAAGCTTTCCGCAGGGAAGGCCGTCCTGCCTTCTGCCGGGGAGGTTCCGATTGGAATCCTGCTCCTGTCCAATGAATCAGAGCTTGAGAGCGGGGCAGAGGCGGTGATTCAGGTAAAAGATATGGGGCTGTGGAAAGCCGGAGGTACGTTCACCGCGGGGGATATGCTGGCCGTCGATGCAGAGGGAACCTGTCAGAAAGCAACGTCCGGACAGTTTATGTATGCCAAGGCGCTGGAAGATGCGGTAAAAGGAGACATTGTCAGAGTACAGATTGTAAACGCCGGTTATGCGGCGGGAGCTTAAAGAGGAGGTTTGAACGAATATGAAAAATTCACATGCAAGCGTAGCCGGAATCCAGCTGGACATCGCAAAGGGATGGAAGCCCAGTCTCTATCTTTCCAATATGGCGATGGCCTTTTTCCAGCCGTCCGGCATCCATTTTGCAAAGGACATTTTCCCAATCTGCCCTGTAAGCTTATCTTCCGGGCAGTATTACATTTTCAACAAGGAAGAACTGGCCACAGACCAGGTGAAGCGGAAACCGGCTTATGGTAAAGTGGCGCCGGCGGTATTCAGCCACACGGAGGCCCCCTATACCTGCCAGGTGGACCAGATTATTGTGGGGATTGACCAGATTGCGGCATTGAACTACCAGAGGAGCCGGACGCCTGCCTCCGTTGACCCGAAGCGAAATAAGGTCCGTATGGCTTCCGAGCAGATGAATCTTCACCTGGACCGCCTTTTTGCGGAAAAGTTTTTCAAGGATACCTCCTGGACAAACGTTAAAGAAGGAAGCGATTCTCCGGACGGGAATACGAAATTCGCCTATTTTAACGATTCCAGCGCGGATATTATCGGTTTGTTCGACGATTACAAGCGGGACATCCTTCTGGGCGGCCTGCGCATGCCCAATAAACTGATTTTAGGCTATGACGCTTTTGTAGCCATGAAAAAGCATCCTCAGTTTTTGGAACGGGTTACCGGAAGCGGCTCCACGCCGAACCCTGCGCTGGTCAATGAACAGGTAATCGCTGCCGTTCTGGGAATCCCTACGGTTAAGGTGATTTACGCGGTGCATAACAAGGCAAAGCTCGGTCAGGCCGCCAACATGGAGTTTATCTGCGATTCCAAATCAGCCCTGCTGTCTTACGCGCCGGATGCACCGTCCATTGAAGAGCCGTCCGCCGGCTATATCTTTACCTGGGATATGCTTGGGACCGGACAGTGGATTGCAACGGACCAGTTTGACGGAGAACCTGGAACCCATTCCGAATTTGTAGAATCTCTGCTTTCCACGGATATGAAAAAGACCTGCGATGACCTGGCGGTATTTATGAAAGGCTGCGTGAAGTAAACGGAGGTGGAAAGGTGAAACAGTATGTGGTAATCAAACCGGTGGAGCTGAAAGGGCTCAGGCGCCGGATTGGTGATTTGGTACCGGAAACGGATATTCAGCCGGAAGGACTTGGCTGGCTGAATCGGATGGGATATTTGGCCGAGCTGGAAGAGGAGAGCGGGGAGCCCTTAAATTTTGGCGTTTCCCTGCTTCCTTCTGAAACAGATGCAGACAGTCTCGGAAAAACCGTGGCCGAGTTGGGAACCTTTGCGCTGGCGGAGGATGAAAGCGGCTTTACCGGGACCGTGAACTATGTGACCGGCTATACCGGATTTAACGGTTCCAACCCGGAGGAGCAGGAAGGGTACTTCCTTCCCTTTGGCTTTGCCCTTCCGGAAGGCTATTCAAAGGCCCATATGATGGTGAAGGGCGGCAGCGGCAAATCCGTAGAGCCCACGGCTCAGAACGTGATTTTTCTGGGAAAAACGGCGGAGGATATTCAGTCCAGGAGTCTGGTGATTACCTTAAACCAGATTGATGAAGAGAATCCGGATAATATCAATTCCGCCGTGAAGGAGTATTCCTTTGCCGGCTTAACGGCTGCCAATCAGTCCAAAAGCAGAAAGAAAGGGTGAGACGTGTGTCCAGGACCTACAGCTATGACCCCGGAAAGATTCCGGAAAATGGCTTGGATAAAATGCGCTTTGAACTAGGGGATGTGATGGTGGAGGGCGGCGCGGATACGGCGGCCTTGACGGATGAGGAAATCCAGGGCGCCTTCACCCTATACCCTCCGGATGAACAGTGGAAACGGGCTAAGCTGGCTCTGGTGGAAAGCCTTTGCAGACGTTTTTCCTACGAGGTCGACACGAAAACCAGTAAATTAAGCCTTTCCTTGAGCCAGCGGGCCAAAATGTGGCAGGAGATGTATGAGACGCTTAAGGAAGAGGTGGAGAACGAAGATGTCAGTATCCCGATTTCCGTCAATGAAAACCAGGGCAGGAAAGCCTACTTCTACACGGGAATGATGCAGAACTATGACGGCGGAGGTACCGAACAGACATGATTAATGCCAGAGGGATGTATCTGCGGCCAGGAAATCTTTTTAAGGACTTCCAGGTAATCCGGGTAGAAGAGGAAATCAGCGGCGGCAAGAAGGTGCCGAAATCAGAGCATACCAATATCTTAATCCGTGGATGTCTGGAGGAGGCAACGCCGGAGGAGAAACTGCGCTGGGACCAGCCCCAACACCCCGTCACCCATTCGATTGTCCAGGCAGGAGAGCCGAAGGCAAAACCGGGATGGATTTTGCAGAGGCTTGGGGTCTCCTACCGGATTAACGGGGTGGACACCTGCAGTGATTTGGGAGTTGCCGCTGTCTATTATGTGGAGGAGAGGAGGGATAGCGGTGCCAGGTGATATCGAGAAGAAAATCCAACAGTCCATGAATCGGCTGCATGAGCAAACGGTTAAGCAGGCTCAGGCGATGGGATGGGTTGGTGTGCAGTACTTGCGTAATGCCGAGCTCAAGGTCTTAAGCGGGCAGAGGAGCGGCAGAAGATACAATGTGCCAGGGACAGGACGTGTAAAGTATTATAAGCGTACTCATACAGCTACGATTACCTATCGGAAATACACGGCCTCCGCCCCCGGAGAGCCTCCGGCAGTCAGGCTGGGAGTTTTTCGTACCAGCTGGCAGATGAGGGTGAAGGACCAGGAAAATGGGGTACTGCTTCGGCTTGAAACGCCTGAATCCCAAAAGAAATACCCGGAATGTCTGGAGAATGGAACGTCCCGGATGGCCCCACATCCTTATGTGCAGCGGATTCAGGATATGGCAGAACCGCAGATTAGGCGGCTTTGCAGGAATATCCGTCTATGAAGGAGGTGGGATTGCCTTGCCGATTTTAAAAACAGAAGAACGGAGTTCATTTGATACTGCGGCACTCAGCCGTGGATTTTTTATTTATGGACGCCACAGGAGCTGGAGCCATGGTGTGAATGGTCTGGTTTCCGTGGTGACGGAGGAGGAACTGCTGGTACAGTTTCTTCCGGATATCCGCAATGTGACCAACCATTATCGGATCCGGGCGGAGGAAGTTGCTGCCGGGGAGTGGGAGCTGAGGATTTCATCGGATTTGAAGCAGAGCGAGGAGGTGGCGGCAGATGGAACTGTATGAACTGATATGGAAACGGCTGTCGCATGATGAGAAAGCGGTCGATGGACTTGCGCTGTTCGGCGGCAGGCCGGCTGTTTTTGTTGATGAAGCGCCATCGGATGAAGCCGCGGGCTGGGGAGGCGTATCCAACTATCCCAGGATTGTGTTCCATGTGGACTTGTCCGCGAATGCGGAGCGTAAGTGCCAGGGGACGATGGTTTTATCGATGTTTGCAGAGGCAGGCAGCAGTTTTGACTTCGAAAAAGAGATGAAAGCAGTTTTAAGCTGCCTTTGTAATGTACTACTGACACCGGAAGGTGAGAATCCCTACTGTCTGGCATGGAACCGGAGCGATGGCTTTACGATGGAAGGGACCAATATTTGTGGCCAGGAAATGCAGTTTGATATCTTGGAATATCCGTCCCAGGAAACGACAGACCCGGACCCGGTGGAGGCGTTAAATGCTTACCTGAAGGAAATGTTCCCTGAGGCACTGGTCTTGTGGCATGACCGGATTGGGCCGGAAGAACCTGTCACGAAACAGCGTCCAATTTTTTACTGCCGTCTGGAACGGGACGTAGAGGACCAGAGCCGCTCCACATTTGCCGTTGCCTGGATGGAATGTACTATCAGCATCCATGTATTTTTCACCAGCCACGGTCTCCGGGGCAAATACGCAAGGAGCATTTCCAACCGTCTGGCCATGGACGGCGAGTATGATATGCTGGACCGCTCCCCCTTTTTTGTATCGGCCGCGACTTTGACGTTCGGGTCCGATTATCTCAGGAACGGGCAGATTAGCGTATCAGGGCGATACGGTATTTTAAGGCAGACGGAAAAGAAGAAACGGCTGCGTGAGATTGAAACGGATTATCAGGGAGGCTGAGGGATATGTCAGAAGAAAAAAAGATTGAGAAGGATGGGCTGGAACCGGTGCAGAAAAAAGCGGTTTACACGGTAAAAGAGTTAGCCGCAGCCAGCCGCAAACAGTTTAAGTGCAGTTCGGAAATGGTCATGGCGGCGTTTCTTTATGCCGGGAAGAAAGAGGCTACTTTGGCAGAGGCCAAGAACATTGTAAGCAAATTCAGGAAAGAGGTGTGATATGGCAGGAATTTTTACAGACGGCGTAGCGCAGGTACGTCCCGGCGCATATTTCAACGTCAATACAAATGATGGAGTGGGGATTGTTGGAGCCAGGGACGGGATTGTGGCAGCCATTTTTGAAGGAACGTTTGGTCCGCTGAATGAAGTGCGGGAAATCTCAGACAGCAGGGATGTCTACAAGATATACGGAAATGGCGGGAAGGTGGATATCCTGGAGCTGGCCTTCCAGGGAGGAGCGAACACCGTCCTGGCGATACGGATTGGAAGCGGAGGAACGGCAGCCAAGACCCAGCTGGGAGAGATTTGTACCATCAACGCAAAGTATCCCGGTACCCGTGAGTTTTCCGTAACGGTGAAGGACGATTTGACAGATGAGGACCACAAAATGGTTACCTTTTATTCTGGCACCCGGGAAATCGAAAGCTATTCCATCGAGAAGAATGGCTCCACGGAGGGAGCAGCCTTGAAGGAGGCAATGGCAAAATCCGAGAATTTTACGGTAACCGTCAATACGGACGGGGCGCTCTCGGATGTGGCCCAGCAGGCTTTTACCGCAGGAACGGACCCAACGGCAGATGCGGATGCCTACCAGGTAGGTCTTGACTGCCTGGAGAGTGTGTACTGCAATGCGGTCTGCATGTCAACGGACAATACGGCCCATCATCTGCTGCTGAAAACATTCCTGGACCGGGCCTATGATAATGGGTTCTTTGCCTGCGGGATTGTGGCCGAAGATTCGGCTACGGAGCTGTCGACCAGGATTTCTCATGCAATGACGTTCAACGATGAGAAAATGGTCTATGTGCTGAATGCAAAGGTGCTGCAGAACGAAAAGGAACTGAACGGCTATCAGGTGGCGGCTGTTGTGGCAGGGATGTATGCTTCCTATGCCAGCAATTATTCTTTGACCCACAAGGTCCTGAGCGGTATCTCCGAGCTGTCCGAGGTGCTGACGTCCTCCCAGATGACGGAGGCGGAACAGAAAGGTTGCCTGGTCCTCTCCAGGAGCGCGGCAGGGAAGGTGTGGATTGACAATGCCATTAATTCCTTAGTAGAGCTTCCGGAGAACAAGGATGAAGGCTGGAAGAAGCTGAGGCGTACCAAGACCCGGTTTGAGCTGATGTACCGCATGAACACCACGGCGGATGACCTGGTGGGGAACGTGGACAACGATAAGAACGGGAGAGAAACGGTGATTGCCAAACTGAATGAGGTTGGCAACGCTATGCTCCAGGAGGGAAAGCTGATTTCCTGTGCCGTGACCGAACATCCGGATAAGACGTCCAATGCGGATTACGCCTATTTCCTGATTGATGTGGTGGATAAGGACAGCCTGGAGCACTTGTATCTGTACTACAATTTCTCATACAACACAAGCGAGGAGGGATAATGAATGTCGAAGTTAAATACCAGGGCCGGCGCTGACGCGAGGCATGCGAGGACCGGAAAAGATGGCGCTCTGTACAGCAGCGATGGCGTTTTGCTGGCAACATTTGAAAGCTTCCAGTCCCAGGCCGCCTTTAATAACGCGAAATACCAGGTGTTAGGGGACGGGCAGGAGCACGAGGCCATGAACACCTATGGGATTACCCTGACGGCCAGTCAGGTGGTGATTGAGGATGACCAGTTTATTGAGGACCTGTTCACTTTTATGGAAACCCAGGAGATGCCGGAGTGGTCCTTCCAGGGAGTTCTCCAGGGCAGAAATGGCTCGGAGGAGCGGGGGGTATACCGGGAAGTGATTCCCTCCGGAAACATCGACCTGCAGAACATTTCCACAGGAGATGTGGTGAAGCGTGCCTGGAGCTTCTTCGTGAATCAGGCGCCGGCGCTTCAGTCCAGGCTGACGGTGGACCGGTAAATAATTGGAAGAATGGAGGATTTTCGTTATGAAACGTTTGGATGTAAACCCGGCAGAGGAGTATGAGATGGACGGCTTGTCGGAAGATTTAACGGAAGAAGAATTGGCGGAAGAAAACCGGGCCCAGGCACCGGCAATCCTGGAAGGGATTATCGCCGCAGCGCAGAACGTGGCGGAGGAACGCCAGGAAATCCTGATCAAGCGCGGGGGAAAGGCATATTTCAACCTGGTCATCCAGCCAGTATCGGAGGCAGAGGCCAGGAAGCTTCGCCGGAAGTGCACAAAATATGTAAAAAGCAAGGTCTATGGGACAAAATTGCCGGAAGAGACCGATATGACCAAGTACCGTTCCATGCTGATTTACGCAGCCACTGTGAACCGGGATGAAACCTGGGACAATAAGCCGCTGTGGAAGGCCTTGGAATCCCGCTATCCCATTGTGACCGGTTGGGAAACGGTGGATTTGGTCCTTCTGCCCGGGGAGAAAGAGCAGGTGATGAATGCCATTAATGCGCTTTCCGGTTACACCGATGATGATGGAGAGGAACTTGAGGAAGTAGTAAAAAACTAATCCGGGCCGGGAGTAAGCCCTTTGTGATTCGTCACCGGGCTCTTCAGGATTTGAAAATCCGGCCGGCTGAATTTGAGAATCTGCCTATGTGGGAGCGGGTAATGATTACGGCTTCCATTGTGGTGGAACATAACCTGGACGGCGGCAATAAGGAGGTGGGTAGCTGATGGCAGAGGCCCTTACGATTGATATTATCCTGACAGCAAAGAATCGGACTCAGTCGGGAGTAAAGGAGACAGCCAGAGGGCTGGACACTCTTACGCAAAGCGCGGGAAAGGCCAAGAAGGGTCTGGATGATACCGACAAAAGCAGCCGTCAGGTGCAGCGGACGCTGCGGGAATTGGCCAGGGAAAGAGTCATGATTCTATTGGAAGCAAAGGACCGGCTTTCTCCGGTGCTGGGCCAGGCGAAATCCGGCCTGAAAGGTCTGGCCGGAAAGGCGTGGACAGTGACATTAAAAACCGCAGATTACGTCACCCGGCCAATTCGGGGAATTTTGAGCCTTCTGACATCTGTTCAGGGAATGGTTTTCGGCGCGGCAGGGGCTTTCGGCGGTTTGGTAACGCCGATGGATATTTCCGGCGACTATGAACAGACTGAGATTGCCTTCTCCACTATGCTAAAGAGCGCGGAGAAGGCCAGGCAGTTCCTGAAAGAGGCCTCTGATTTT
>OGYI01002073.1_pt1 | contig 16522 bp, 12 predicted proteins | sample 1576521 | NCBI WGS metagenome assembly OGYI01 (sample SAMEA3541484, study PRJEB24748) | human gut metagenome | biome: human gut; feature: human-associated habitat; material: faeces | place: China | collected 2012
CTCCCTGCTTGTGTTCCCCATAGCCGCCTTCCTGAAAATTGGCATATGGAAAATACCCGACTCTCACTGTTTTATTCTCTTCCTCTATTACCTGAGTTGTTTTCCTGTCAGTTTTTCTATCTTTCTGTTCATTCATTCCCTCTTTATTATCCATTAAAGCGGACATTCGCAATCCGCTTTCGCTTCTTGCTCATGAACGCAGTCTGTTTGCGTTCATGCTGTTGTTCTTTCCATTCTGTAAGTTTTCCTGCTTATTCAATACAGAAAGAATAACCGCTCCCAGTTTCTCAATATCAATGGGTTTTGCAATGTGTCCATTCATGCCGGCATCAAACGCCTTTTTCCTGTCTTCCGCAAAGGCATTTGCTGTCATCGCAATGATCGGGATCTCTGCCTTCTTTTTATCATCTAAACGTCTGATACACCTGGTTGCCTTATATCCATCCATGTTTGGCATCTGGATATCCATAAGTATCAGATCATAAGTACCCGGTGACATCTGCACTACCCTGTTCACGCACTGAATTCCGTCTTCCACACGCTCGATAACAATCCCTGTTTCTTCCAGAACTGTCACTGCAATTTCCGCATTCAGATCATTATCCTCCGCCAGCAGGACATGCTTTCCACTCAGATTTTTTCCCATCTCAGATGTTTCTGCTGCTTCTGTCTTCTGGCTGTAGAATTTCCTGTCAGCTATTTTATGCATCAGCGTAAACGTAAACACGGTTCCTTTTCCCAGTTCACTTGCTACTTCAATGCTTCCACCCATCAGATCGACCATTTTCTTTACGATTGGCATTCCAAGACCGGTCCCTCCGATTCTTCCGATGGTTGTATTCTGTTCACGACTGAATGGTTCGAATAACGTTGGAAGATATTCTTTACTCATGCCAATACCGGTATCTTTTATCTCGGATTTTACCTTCATATATCCTTCTTTTTCACAGGGCAGCTCTTCTACAGTGATCGTTACATTTCCACCCCTTGGAGTGTATTTCATAGCATTACTGACAAGATTTACATAGATTTCCCTGATTTTTGTACCATCGCACAGGATATTTCTATGTGTGACCTTCATGCTGCCGCTCAGATGGATTTCTTTTTCTTCCGCTTCAGATGAAAATGTACTTATGATTTCGTCTACTACCTCACCAACTCTTTCATAATTCTCATCTACTTTTATCTTTCCGCTTTCAATCCGGGCCATATCAAGCACATTATTGATGATGGCCAATAACAGTTTCCCGGATTGTTCAATTTTCTTCTGATAATCAAGCTGCTTCGATTCTGTCAGTTGTGATTTCATCAGATGGTTATATCCCAGGATCACATTCATTGGTGTGCGAATATCATGGGACATATTATTCAGAAATTCCGTTTTGGCTTTATTGGCATTTTCTGCGGCAACATATGCTTTTTTCAGCTTTTCTTCCTGCATACGCTCTTTTTTTATCAGACTGTCAATATTTCTTGTTCCGACTACAGCCATCCTTGTACCGTCTTTTTTCTTTACAAATGCCACTCTTACCTGATGATAATTAATCCCTGTTTCCAACTTAAACTCGTATGTCATGGAATAATCCTTTTCCTGTGAACGCAGAGTTTCCAGACCCAGCTGATTTTCAAATTCTCCGTTGGTGTTATCAGATACCATCATCTCAGCATAAGAAGGAATTATTTTTGACCATCTGTTACCACATTTTCTGCAGAAATCTGAAATAATCTTCCCATTCTCCCCAGACTCGCGATAAGAAAGCACCCGATCTTTGTCCAGTTCTACTGCCAGGACAGAAAAATATTCTTTTCCAAGACCTTCGATAATCTCTCTTTGAAGCTCTATCTCCTGTTCTTTTTTAATGATTTCATCTACAGAACGGAAACCGAGGATGATCTTAAAATGATCTTCCTCATTGGATAAACGTACTGCGTTTGCCAAAAAATGTCTGAAGCCACTCCCATTTGGTATCGTCTTATAATAAATCTCTATACTGTCTGTTTCTTGTAATTCGTTCATAAGATACTCCGGCAAAAGTCTTTCCAGATACTCCGGAACAGATTCTTTGATAAGGACATTTTCGAAAAAATACCGGACTCTCTCCGAATAGCAGTTACTTTCACGAACTGACTTTTGCTTTTCTTCAGGGTCATGGTGCGTAAAGGCATCCCCTTTTACGACTTCATATGTATCCTGCCTTAAATCACACAAAAGTACCGTTGTATAATCCCTGGATAAAGCTGATAATATCCGGTTACGTTCGTTCAGAATCTGGTTGCTGTCTTCCAATTCTTTCTCGTTTTTTTCTTTGCCTTTAACAAAATCCGTAATATCTGTGATATCTCCCTGGAAGAATATCTGATTACCGGATTTCACCAATGTTGTGGCATCTGTGACCCAATGATAGCCGTCCTTTCCAAGCAGCCGGTAAATCTGATCCTTCGCCGATCCATGTCCGCGTGTATCAAGAATACGGGTGACGTAATCAGAGGAAAGATTCCTGTCATCCGGATGAAGCATATTGTCAAATTTATTATCAAATATTGTTCTGATCTCTTCTCTGGTCCATCCAAGAATAGCAAGAAACCTGTTACTGATATATAGGAATGGATGCCCCTCCTCCAGGGAACATCTGTGATAGCCGCCAGGGATATTATCGATTGTTGCCTGAGACAGCATATTTTGCTCTTCCAGTTTCTTATGCCTTTCCACGAAGGATGTCATATCTTGGCAGGCACTGATAATAGCCAGTTTCCCCTCCTCTGTCCGTATGACTTTTCCTTTATCAACCGTCCAGAACCAGGATCCGTCTTTTCGCGGCATACGATATGTGGTCTCATAAGTTAATCCCTCATAATACTCATCCCCGATATCCTTTATGACCTGTTCTCTGTCATCGGGATGAATCGTATTAATAACTTTTCCATCAATTGCTTCAATCAGTTCTTCCACTGCATCGTAACCAAGCATTCGTGCCATTTCTTCATTGGCATAGTAAACCGGAAACTCGTTCTCACAATATCCACCGATCAGTCCCCTGGTTTCCCCCATGATCATAAGATCTGTAAGTAGCTCTTTTTGTACTTTGTCTGATACTATTAACTGTTTCATATTCCTCCCCCAGTATCCTTCAGCCTGATTTTTTGTGCAGATATAGCAATCTAATACCGCCACATAACAAAGGGTATAGCATAACCATTACTATTACATATTATGTTCGTTATATACGAAAAAATCTTTCTACAAAAACAGCGAAAGGCGCATATTTATACTATTATACTGCATAAAAGCAACGTAATATGATAAAAATATTATAGCAATCCACTCTGCAATTGTCATCATTTCTCGAAATTTATATCTATTATTTACTGAATATTTTTTCTTACTCTTCGATTTCTTTTCCATACTCTTAGGTGCATATTTAATTTCATCCATATACATACCTTAAAATCGTTTTTATAACTTCATCAATCACAATCGGCTTTGACAAATGTGCGTTCATTCCTGCATCCAGTGATGCCTGAACATCTTCTGCAAATGAATTAGCTGTCATTGCTATAATAGGAATGTTTTTTCCATCCGGTCTGTCATTCATTGCCCTGATTGCTTTTGCTGCTTCATAACCATTCATTTCAGGCATCATGATATCCATCAGGATTACATCAAATGTGCCTTCCGGATGATTTCTGAAAATCTCAACAGCATTCTTTCCATCCACAGCTCTTTCTACATTCATCCCGAACTCTTCCAACTGCACGGCAGCAATCTCTGCATTCAGTTCATTATCCTCTGCAAGAAGGACATTCACACCTGTAAGATTCACCTTTTCAGAAAAACCTGTGTCTGACTTATTACATTCCTTATCTGTAATTTCCAAAGGAATATCCACAGTAAATGTGGTTCCCTCATGCTTTTTACTCTGCACGGAAATGGTTCCACCCATCATATCTACATACTTCTTTACGATAGCCATCCCCAGTCCAACTCCATGGTACTGCGTTCTCACACCGGAATCTTCCTGTGCAAATTCCTCAAAAACTTCTTTTGTAAATTCCTCACTCATGCCAATACCAGTATCCGAAATGCGGTAACGCATATTTATATATCCATCCCCGCCCTTTTCCTGACACCGGGCTTCAAATGTAATCGTCCCTCCATCCGGAGTGAATTTCACGGCATTGCTCAGAATATTGACCAGCACATCACGCAGGCGTGCAGGATCCGCAAGTACATTTGGAATCTTTGCTTCTTCACGCTGAATCTTAAAGTTGATATCCCTGTTCGTAAGAAAGCCTTTTGTAATATCCAATGCAGAATCTGTAATGTTTTTCACATCCGCCGGTACCGGATTGTATTTCACTTTTCCACTTTCGATGCGGGTCAGATCTAATACATCATTGATCAGCGACAGTAAATGCTCTGAGCTTTCGTCAATCTTTTCCAGACAATTTTTCACTTCGTCTGACGGATTGTTTTTCATTGCAATACCGGTAAATCCTATGATTGCATTCATCGGTGTCCTCATATCATGGGACATATGTGACAGAAATGCTGTTTTTGCCTTGTTTGCAGCCTGTGCATGCTCTGCCAGTTCCGCCATTTCCTCAGCTTTCTCCTGGGCCGTCTTCTGAGCTTTTTTTCTTGCACTGAGACGCACCATTATCACAGCCATAGCAGTCAGCAGCCATCCAAAAATAAGAAGAGCCAAAACAGTAACAACAGGATGCAGACGGATCCAGTCAACAAATGTCAGCTCTGTTGCTTTGTATGTGGTATACTGTGCTGCAAGATCTTCAACAAGATTTTGGGGCATGGCATACATTGCTTTCGTCAGAATACCAGCCAGCGCATGGTTCTCAGTTGATGAAATTACCATGCGGTAGGTGAATGTAGGCTGTTCCAGCAGAGTATATGTCATGGTGCCCGTAGTGTCACTGTTCACAAACGCCTGTGCCATGTAATAGTAGACGAAGGCAGCATCTGCTTTACCCTTACGGACAGCTTCCATCATTTCCTGTCGGGTACTGCACATCAGTTTTTCTGCACCGGGTGCCATTGCATCTTCAATTGAATTTGATGCTGTCTGGTCAACAGTAGCAACAACATTAATTTTTCCATCAAAGTCACGCCGTGTCACCCTTGCCAGCTGCATCGTAATGAAAGGTGCAGTAATCCCCCATTTTTTCGTCTCAGCATAGTTATCTGTTTCCAGGCGCGCATCGATGCTTATATCTGTGGTTTCCTTATTTTTCTGATAAGCAATATACTCATCTCTGGTGGCAGGTGTAAGAAACTCATAGGAAATCCCGGCATAGTCTGCAATTTTCCGGAAGTAATCCGGGATAATACCCTTCATCTCACCATTTTCATTATAAGAATATGGATAACGGGTCGGATCACACAGAACATGAAGCGGGTTGTCCTTGGAATACTGTGAAATAATACTTTTTTCTTTCTCCGTATATTCCAGATTCTTAGTTTCTATGCTTTCATAATTTTTATTATAAAGTGTCGTTTTCCAGTCACCCTCAACTGCATTCATCTGGTCGATTGCATAATTGATCTCATTCAGCAATTCTGTATTGCCCTTTTTAACAATGACATAGAAATCGCTGCTGCCAAATTTCTCCACGATTCGCTCATTGTTTGTTTTTCTCAGAGAACTGGTAACAATCGCATCAACTTTTTCGCTCTGAAGGGCTTCATCCATTTCTGTGGTCGTATCAAAATAAGATGGAACATATGTAAATCCTTTGTTGTCTGCAAAATCCGCAAACTCTTCATTCCGGGTGTTTCCGTTCAAAAGCGCCACACGCATACCGTTGTAAGTGCTGTAATTGCCGTCCACAATCGTGCTGTTGTCACTGCGGACGGTCAGCATCCCATAATTGGTTCCGATTGGACGTGAAAAATCAAACTTTTCTTCTCTGTCCGGTGTTTTGCGGGCAGATGTTACCATGTCAATCTCGCCATCTTCAAGCATCTGCTGCATATCATCCCAGCTCTTATCATATCCGACATATTCGTAATCTACATCCCAATAACGGGCCATCAGCCGAAGAAAATCATAGCCATACCCGCTGCGGTTGCCTTCTTCATCCATCACATGATAACCATCCATGGCAAAGAAACCGACTTTGACAGTTTCATGCTGCGAACTGTCCTCGGCTGCATATGCAGTCTGGGGAGAAAATATCATACACACGCATACAAAAGCCAGTAATACTGCCACATATTTCTTTGCTCTCGAAATCATATTAAATCTCCTGTCTGTCTGTCTGTCTGTCTGTCTGTCTGTCTGTCTGTCAAATATATTTCTCTATACATCTCCTTGTCAACCTCCTGTTTTATTCAAGTCGAACGCACGTGAGACTTGGTGCGTGATTCTGGTCAGCGAAAGCTGACATATTCTTCTCAGAATCACTGCACATCCCCGCGGAGCGTTTATCTCAGTCGGAGATTGTACTCCCACTGAGAAAGACTTGTTATTACTCACCACTTGCAGGACGCCACTGAAAAACTGTTTTTGCATACAATATATAGTAGCGCAAAACATATAAATATACTTTATCTTGTGCTACTTTGCGCAAAATAAGGACTTTTTCAGTGGCGTCCTTGCAGAAGTGGGAGTCTTCTCGACTGAGATAAAATTGCACTGCCGCATCAATATCTTCATCTGAATCTGCCGCCCTGACCGGGGCTGCCAGAAACACAACACAAAGAATTGTCTTACTGCATTTTTTGTTTTAAAACCAATTGCAAAGTATCCTCTATTTTTTTACTGTCAATGGGTTTTGCAATATGTGCATTCATTCCGGCATCTATGCAGTCCCTGATATCATCCTGAAATGCATTCGCTGTCATCGCAATGATTGGTATCTCTTTTGTATCTTTACGGTTCAATGTCCTTATCTGTCTGGCTGCTTCTAATCCATCCATTACCGGCATCATGATATCCATAAAAATAAAATCAAATCTGCCTGGAACTGACTGGGAAACAATATCCACAGCCTCCTTGCCATTTTCTGCCATAGTCACAACCATCTTTTCATCTTCCAGCAGCATTTTTGCAATTTCCAGATTTAGCTCATTATCCTCAACTAATAATACACTCTTACCCGACAGATCAGGCTTTTCCACTTTTTTTTGCTGTTCCTTCTCAGCATTATGATCAATCTCAAGTGGTATCGTAACGGTAAACGTTGTACCTACATTTTCTTTACTTTCCAGTTTGATTGTTCCGTTCATCATGTCCACAATATCTTTTACAATAGAAAGTCCAAGTCCGGCACCACTATATCCATTCGTTGTTTCTTTTCCTTCCCTGGCATAGGATTCAAATGCATGTTTCTGAAATTCTTCGCTCATACCAAGTCCCGTATCGGAGCATACAAATTCAAAAACCGCTGTCTTGTCATCACTTGAAATCTCATTGCAATACAGAATTACTTTACCACCTCTTCGGTTATATTTAACTGCATTTCCGGCAAGATTCATAAGAAGGCGGTTTAGATATTCCTCACTGCCAATAACATATCTGTGATGAAAAGTGCTCATGGAAGCTCCGCCTTCAAAGCTGATACCATACTCCTTTGCATTTATCTCAACAATCGAAATCTGTTTTGCAAGCATCGCAATCAGATCAAAAGGCTTGTGTTCCAAGTGCAATGTTCCGGATTCTACTCTTCCTATATCCAGGACATTATTCAGAAGGGACTGCAGATAGTCCATCGATTGCATTACCTTCGCTTTACATTCATACAATTTTTCCTTATCGCCAAAATAACGCTCTGATATATTGATCATCCCACTAATTCCATTTAAAGGTGTCCGGATATCGTGGCTCATATGTCTCAAAAAATCTGTCTTTGCACTGTTCGCCTTTTCTGCCTGCTTCTGTGCCTCTTTTGCCTTTTTCTCTGCAATTCTGGCTTTTCGGAGTAATCCAAGTATCAGTATCAACACGATCAAAAAAACAGATACAACAAGCACCATAAAGCCCCAGAAATTGTCCCTTATAAACTCCTTTGCCGTAACTTTCTTCAGATTACTGTCATACATATGCACAGCATTGGAGAATTTTGAAGCAGACATTGTTTTTATAGTCTTATTCAGGACAGACAGCAGCATGCTGTTTCCATGTCTGACTGCAAATGACACCATATCGTACTTTTCCAGAAAAACACTATGCAGTTTATTATCATCAGAATATTGTTCCAACATGCCTGAGTCCATAATCATGCAGTCTGCTTTTCCATTATAAACAGCCTTCTTTGCATCCTTCCATGTAGCATATTCCTTCACATGCCACTGTGGATAATTGTAGGAAACATAAGACTTCAAATCACTGTCTTCTCTTGGTATCGCAACCGTATTTTCAGCATTTTCATCAAAACTCTTTTTAACCGTTGCAGCCGCCATATTGTACTTCCAGACGGTATCTGTTAAATCATAGCCCAGGTCTTCGGCAGCATTCGTATTTTGCATCACATGAAAAATCATATCAATTTCTCCATCATGCAACGCTTTTTGCATATCCTCTTGTGAATCATAGCCCTTCAGGTCAAATTTCAAAGTCTGTTCTTCCAGGCAGTTTTGTGCAAGTTGGGTGTAATCCATGATCAGGCCGCTCACTTTTCCGGTTTCTGTATCAAGAGTACTGACCCCGCCATCGTTTATCAAATAACCGATTTTGATTGCTCCATGCTCTGACAGCCATTTCTGTTCTTCTCCCGTCAGAAAATATACACTGTCCACTGACAGAAACTGCTTATGCAGTTCATCTGCATAATAAGGATTATCATCTGTGATCCTTCTCATAGTATTATCCAGCTCTGTCTTTAAATCAGAATGATTCTGGCCGATTGCAAAATATATTTTTGAACTTCCGATATTCGTTAAGGCCACCATTCCGTACCCACCCAGACGGGAATCCTCTAACGATACAAAAACGTCAATTTCTCCGTCTGCAATTTTCTTCAAAGCATCTTCATTATTTGAAACATTGACATGCTGTGTATGCAGATCATATTTCTTTTCCCACTCGTTCAATACCATTTCCGGCAGGTAATCCATAAGCACCCCAATCTTTTCCCATTGAAAGATGCAGTGTCAGAGGATGAGATGTCTGTATGATCGGTTTTTACATAGACATAATATCTTTCGTCTCCCATTGGAATAGCGGAAAAAAGCATAGTCTCTGCCCGTTCCTCCGTATAAGAGATTCCTTCTATCATATCCAGCTCATCATTTTTTAATTTGTCAAAACAATTTTCCAATGTACAATCTACATATTCATATTTCCACCCGGTATAACCTGCGATTTTCTGCAGATATTCATAGCCGTATCCGCTTCTTTTTCCATTTCCATTTACCTTATCATATGTATCATCCGGTACACCAATCCTGACAACTCTCTCTTTCTGATTTTCTGCTGCAAAAGCATAAACCGGACAGATTGAAAAAAGGATGCAACTGCACAATATTAAAATGATACCCCTTTGCAATACTGATTTATTCATTTTTATCCCTTTACGTGGCATTGTAATTACACTAAATTTGCATTTTTCTATTTTACAGTGTCAAAATATCCAATGATTCCAATGTATCCATCCTTCTTTAAAGGCGACCACAATGTATGCAATTTCATTCTATACATCTGACTGTTATTTTCCACCGTCGCTTTTATCGTGGCAGATATTTCTTTATTTTGTACAGATGTCTGATGTAATAAAACACGAATACATTGAATATCTTCTTCATTTACTCCAAATTCTTTGAACAAATTGAAATTCGGATTATCTCTCTGACATATTATCTGCTGTTCTCCGTTCAGGATAGTTAACTGACCTGAAATTGCATTGTAATCAATGGAGTTCATTCCACTGTTTGATTTAAAGAAATCGATTTTTTCCTGCATGACCTTAACAACACTCTGTGAATAGTTTTGATTCGGTAAAGATCTGTCACTGCGTATTTCATTTGAAAGTCTCCGTACTTCATGGTATTTCACCACTTATTTGACACTGTCGTATCAATTATTTCACTAATTTATGAATTACTTTTATCAGTAATTCCATATCAACAGGCTTAGCAATATGTTCATCCATCCCTGCTTCTTTTGCTTTTATTCTGTCCTCCGTGAACGCATTTGCTGTCATTGCAATGATCGGTATCGTCTTTGCATCCTCTCTGTCCATAGAGCGGATCATCTTCGCTGCTTCATAACCATTCATGACCGGCATCATAATGTCCATAAGAATCACATCAAATTCGTCAGGCCTGCTTTTTTCAAATATCTCAACAGCTTCCTGTCCATTCCATGTTTTTGTCATAACTGCGCCTTCATTCTGAAGCATAAACTCTGCAATTTCCATATTCAGTTCATTGTCTTCTGCCAGAAGAATATGCAGTCCCTTTATAGATTTTTCGGATACATCCTTCTGTCCTTCACGTTTATCCGCATCCGGATCTATTTTAAACGGAACCCGGAGCACAAATGTCGTTCCTATGCCTTCTGCACTTTCAAAGGTAATCGTTCCACCCATTTTCTCAATCAGTTTCTTTGAAATCGGCATTCCCAGACCTGTTCCGGAAAATTTTGTGCGGCTTCCTGCATGTTCCTGTGCAAATGGTTCAAAAATATGTTTTTGGAACTCTTCTGCCATTCCGATTCCGGTATCCCGACAGACAAATTCCATCGTCGTCATTTCCGGCTGTTCAGATGGAATTTCAATGCAGCTGATATAGATATGTCCGTTTTCTCTGTTATATTTCATCGCATTGGACAGAATATTCATCATCACACGTTTCACATACCCCGGACTTCCGATAAGATTCCGGTGTATGATTTCTTTTTTCTCCCACTCGATCTGAATATTCTGTTCTGCAGCAATCTGTTCGATCACAATAAGTACTTCCTTAGAGATTTTGCTCAGATTAAACGGTGTTTCTTCCAGAACGATTTCACCAGACTCAAGCTTACTCATATCCAGGACATCGTTTACCAGTTCCAGCAGCAGATGGGAGGCCTCTTTAACCTTTGTCCTGTATTCCGTCTGTTTCTCCATATCATCTGCATAATGATCTGCCATATTGACCATACCACAGATTCCATTGATCGGAGTCCGGATATCATGGCTCATCCTCTGAAGAAACTCGGTTTTTGCCTCATTGGCGGCTTCTGCCTTTTTTGCAGCTATCAGAAGTTCTGCTTTATATTTTTCATCTTTTTCCTGTTCCAGCTTCTGGTGTGTCAGATTGGTTTTATATGTCCAGAGCCAGAATATATTGAATATCAGAAAATAAAGAAAAATAATGCTTATCACACTTAATGGAAGATTATGAAATACTTCCGTATCCGGAAGATATGCATAAATATAATAATCACGCTGCTTCAGCATAATTCCATAACATCCGGTTCCTTCGTTTTTCAAGTGAAAAATGTGCTGACTGTCTGTATGCTTTTTCATTGCCTGAACAACTTCGTTGTCGGCTGTATTTTGCCCCAACAGACTCTCATCATTGCTGGCAACAACTGTCCCGTTGTCTGCAACAATAATTGTTCCATCTTTCTGGACACTATAGCCGTTTAAAAGGCCCTGTATCGTCAGGGTATAGTTTCTGACAAATTCGGGAGATGTATAATAGTAGATTGCAACAATCCCCGGTGCATCTTTTCTGGCACAGGCTGCAATGTCGATACGTGACCCGTCTTCTCTGGTAAATCGTTCCGAATAAGATCTTTCTTCATATCCGGCAAAATCCATAATAATATCTTTTTGCAGGTATTCCGTAATCTCATCGGTCAGAGATTCATCCATGCTGTATTCACAGTCCGTCTTTCCTTCTGCATTCAGTACAATGATACCATCCACCCAGAGAGTCTGCAGGTTTCCTTTCAGGAACTCCTGGCTCAGCTGACCACCGTTTTCTGTTTCCATGTTAATATTTGTACTCATTTGTCTGGCACTTTCAACCGCCCGAAGAAGACTTTTGGATTCCGAAGATTCATTATAATGGGTATAGGTGGAGCACTGCACTTTGACATAATTTACAATCTCCACCATTCTTTTCTCTGCTTCTGCCTTTTCCGCATAAAAGAAATAAAACAGTGCGACTGCAACCACACAGATTCCAATCAGACCGCCGACCAGCTGGATTCGTTTTTCTTTTTTCTTTCTCTCAATATCCAAGATCATCCACCTCCAGATACTTCTGGGGATCATCCAGATATTTTTCAACGATTTTCAAGCTCGTGCCATCCTGACGCATTTCTTCCAGCGTCTGTTCCATCTGCTCACAGATTCCTCTGTCATCATCTTTGGCAAAAGCAACACCTATTCCGGTAAGCATCAGTGGTTCTTCCAGGATACGGAAGCTTGCATCATAATCTTTCATATACTGGACAATAGATTCCTCATGTGCGGCAACTGCATCTACATATCCTTTCCCAAGAAACGTATAGATCAGCTCTCTGTGTCCAAGGCTGATCAGATTTTCCAGTTTGGGAATTCTCTCATCCGTCCTGTCCAGAAAGATGCCTTCCGGTTTGGTTGTAGACTGGACGGCAAGATTCTTTCCCTCCAGGTCACTTAGTTTATAAATGTCACTGTTCTCATTTACAGCAACCACCTGGCGGCTTGCTATGTATGGTCCTGCCCAGCGGTAATCATCAAGACGCCCTTCCATGGAAAAGCAGCCCATGATACAGTCAATTTCTCCGCTCTCCACCAGTTCTTTTTTCTCCTCCCAGTCAATCTGGACAACATCCACCTGATATCCCATTCTTTTGAAAGCTTCTGTAGCCAGTTCTACATCTATACCCGTCGGTACACCATCCTCATTCAGATAATTGTATGGTGGATAGTTATCGCTGCCGAGCGTGATGACCGGCTTTTCGGTTTCTTTTTTACTGCTGTCTGTGTTTTTACACCCTGTCAGGGTGACCGCCAAAATTCCCACAAGCAGAATGCCTGCGATCCCTCTTTTTCCTTTCATTTTCCTTCCATCCTTACTGTTATTTTGCTTTTTTTCTCATATCAGCTTCTTTACCATTTATCACACTTCAGTGACCTGCGGTTCGGTGCCCCCCGCCACCGATAAGTCATTCCTCAAAAAAAGCACTGTCAGACAGACAGTGCACATCATCATCTTATGCAACTGGCTGCCATTTTACAGGCCCTGTAGCTTTGCGTCACAGACTTTCGTCTGCTTTGCCAATTATTTTCTATTACAGCTTTCACAAAGAGGTAATTTTATAACATCCCAGTATCTCACTATGTGTGAGCAAAACTTCACCGCACTAATATATGAAAAAGCCAAAAAAGAGAACAATCGATATATATGTATAGGTATACATTCGAACTGTTCTCCTGCTTCTGCAAAAGTCATTTTCGTTTATATGTTTTTAATGATATCACGGAAAGTTACGTTTGTCACCCAAAAGTTTGCTAATCCAAACAAATCAAATACATTCCATAATTATCTTCTCACATCTATCATATCCCAACTGCCACCATAAGCATCTGAACCGGAAATACCAGTGTCAAAGCATTTAATGCCGCTTCACTTCCCACTCTCATATTTCCCACAAATGCACTGTCTACTATGTTATAGACTGCCTGCAATGCCATGGATAAGATCATCGGGATTCCCATCTGGACCATCAGCTTATTCACCGGCATCTCCTTCATCTTGTTGCTTTCCGCCATTTCGTTTTAACTCCTTTCTTTTTGTCACAAAAAAAGTGCGTACCCTGTCATATAAGCTGGACTTACGCTGACACGCTACACACTTTTTCATGGCGATATTTACTTTTTGCAAAACAAAAACGAGTAGCCGGTAAACTGGATTTACGCTTACTTGCTACTCGTTTCTTGTAATTATATTGCCTCTTTTTCAAAAAGTCAAACAAAATTTTTCTTGCTCTTACTTTTCTATATTTTTTATATTTTCGATTTTTCTGCCGTTTCTATTTCTTCCTACTACCGCACATTTATCCACGGCAGAATGCCTGCTCAATACATTTTCAATTTCCATCGGATAAACTCTTGACGGTGTCTTATCTGCTCCGATCGATCACAGGATTCGCTTCAGTCTTCCGGTCAGTCGGAAATATCCTTCTTTTGTCAATTGTGCGAACCCTCCTGGAATATCAGAATGCTTTGTGTCTGAATCCTTATAATTGTTAAAACTCTTTCTTTTTCATAACTCTCATACTGTACTTATACGAAGCAAACCATACAATCAGACTTAATACAATCAGTGCAATCGCGATTCCAAAATCGCCTGTTTCTCCTATCATATACGAAATACTTTCTTTTAATCCCGAGTTGGCCCTCACAAAAAATCCAATTATATAACAACTTGCAAAAACAATTAAAACTGCAATTGGCAGTGCAAATCGTCCTTTCTCTCCTGCAAACCTTAACCGAATTGCAATCACAATCCCCGCAATCGCCTGAAACACAAAAATTGTGATCAGCTCCATTGCCAACATTTCCAAATCAAAAACTTCTCCCGGCTTTATGAATACAGCAATTCCTGCACAGATTACTCCAATCCCCCATCCAAACACTGTCATAATAAAGGAAAACATGTATTTTTCTCTGACATATATTTTTTTGTTTACAGGTAAAGAAAATAAATACGTGTAGCCATGTTCATTTTCATCATAACTGATCGTATTCCCTGAATATACTGCCATAACGGATGGAATATACATTGCAATGAAGGTAGCTCCTGTTTTTCCCGTTAGTATAAAAAATAATGCTAAAACTACCAACACCAGAAAAAGATTGCTGCCTTGCCGGAAAAACAACCGAAAATCCTTTTCCAGCAGTCCTCTGATTCCTTTCATTATCTCTCGCCTCCTGTCAACATAAGAATCACCTGATCAAGTGAGCCGCTCTCCACTACGATCTCCGGATAATTTTCTATATAATACTGCTTCTCGTTCGTCAGGCAGGAAATTCCAAAGTTCTCTTTTTTCTCTTTCAAAATGTAACTTTTATCCACTGCCTGATATTGCGCCTCACTGACTTTCAACACCGCATATTTTTCAAGAATCGTATCCATCTCTTCATGAAGTACAATCTTTCCTTTATGAATCACATAGATGTCATCACACAGATGCTCCAGATCCGAAGAAATATGTGAACTGATCAGGATGCTTCTCTCCGGCTCTTCTTCCATATATTCTCTTAAAATGTCCAGCATCGCTTCCCTTGCTCCGACATCAAGTCCTGCTGTCGGCTCATCCAGCATTAGAAATTCTGCCTGGTGTGTCAATGCAATGATCAGATTCAATTTTGCTTTCGTACCTGTTGAATACTCTTTTATAAATTTATTCAACGGAATCTGATATCTGTCACACATCAGATGGAATTTTTCTGCTTCAAATCTTGGATACAATCTTGCCAGAACTGCCTCAACATCTTTCCCTTTCAAATAACCGCTGAATCCGGCTTCTGCCAGAACAACTCCCAACTCTTCTTTCTCTTTTTCACCTAACTGTTCCGGTGTTTTTCCCATGATCTTTATCTCGCCGCCATCATAAGAAATAAGTCCGAGCATTGCTTTGAATAAGGTACTCTTACCGGCTCCGTTCTCTCCGACCAGACCAGTAATTCTTCCTTTTTCTACATTTAATGAACAGTCTAACTGAAATTCGCCGTAGCTTTTCTTAACCCCTTTGATTTCTAACATAAGTATTCATCCTCCATGATGAGTTCAAATAATGAACGAATCTCTTCCTCTTTCATTCCGCAGCGCCTTCCCTTCTGGATCGCTGCTTCCAGATCTGTCTCAACTTCTTTTCTGCGTTCTTCTTCCATCAGCTGTGTATTGGATGCCGCAACATAAGTTCCCTTCCCATGAACCGTGACTGTCATGCCTTCCGCTTCCAGATTATCATATGCTTTCTTCACAGTAAGTGCACTGATCTTCAGTTCCTTTGCCATCGTTCTCACGGACGGCAATATATCATTTTCTTTTAATTCTCCGGAGATAATCTGTGCTTTGATCTGCTCCATAATTTGTTCATAGATTGGTACCATCGACGAATTATTGATTATAATCTTCATATGTTTCCTCCTGTTGTAAACAGTATATAACAGCATAGCACTGTTGTCAACTGTTATATACTGTTTATCTTTTTTTCTGTTGCAAAATACGAGGGGTTTACATTTCCAGAATATGTACCGGCTAATTGGGAAAAGGTCATGCCTGTATAATATTTTATCCCCTTCCCAGATGCATGACCTGAGAGGGGGATAAAATCTTTTGATATCTGTACCGATACGCCCTTTTGTTATTTATTTTTTCTTCTTATAACCGTCACACTGATCACAGCTGCCGCTGCAATTGCTGCCAGTGCATAAAGCATCGGTCTTGCTTCGTCTCCTGTGACTGCTGCCATCTGGTTTTTCAGCTTATTTAACGGTGTCTTTTTTTCTGATTCATGTCCCTTTCCAGTGCCCGGTGTTCCTTTATTCGGATCTTTATCCTTATCTGGATTTTTTC
>OGYI01002075.1_pt1 | contig 16516 bp, 14 predicted proteins | sample 1576521 | NCBI WGS metagenome assembly OGYI01 (sample SAMEA3541484, study PRJEB24748) | human gut metagenome | biome: human gut; feature: human-associated habitat; material: faeces | place: China | collected 2012
AAGCGGCGGGGAGGATTCCGTCGAGCAAGCCTATGGTCCTTGTTGCTGAAAAAGCCGCCAGAATGCGGTATGGTAATTTTATCTCAGATAAAATTACCAAGAGTCTCTGAGGTGCGAAATCCTTTCAGGATTTCACGCCGAATAGACTCGGCTGCCACGTTCCGGCGACTTTTGAAGTTACAAAGACAAGGCCAAGAGAGCCAGGATGCCAGCCCGCACCCCGCCTCCCTTGGCCGTCCTCAAAATACCAAACAAAATTACCCCAAATTTCTACTTATGACTCAGCTCCTTCGGCGTATACAGATGCCGCGGAATACCATCTACCATAACCGGAGATACGTCTCCTTGAATCAAAGGCCTGACATAGGATATAAACTCGCTCGTCACATACGTGCCTTCCTTGTTCACCCAATCTCTTGGAACAAGCTTCTCGTCATTTGCGATCTTATGCACGTCTTTTACTTCTGTTCCGCACTGGTATGGATCATCGGACAGTCTCTGGAGCACCACCATCTTGCCGGAATCGCCTTCATCCGCTGCCTTTACAGCCGCGCCGCCTACCTGGTATGCTTCCAGGATGTCCACTCTGGAAGCGGCATGGGATGCGGAACGCTGCAGCGTGCTGAGTTCGATCGCACGGGTCTTGCAGCCGATCTCTCCTGCGATAAAACTTGCAAGGTATGATGCGGTTCCAGATAACTGCTTGTGGCCGAATGCGTCCACAAAGTCAATGCTGTTGCCCAGTTCGCATACATACGTGCCATCATCGGTACGGATCCCCTCGGATACCGCAACTACGATGGACGTCTTCTTCTCCAATAATTTCCTTACCTTATCGCCGAATTTCTTAAGGTCAAATGGAATCTCCGGCAGATAGATCAGATCCGGCCCTTCACAGTCCTCGCCTTCTGACAGCGCCGTAGCCCCTGTCAGCCATCCTGCATTTCGTCCCATAACCTCTACGATCGTAACGATGCCTTTTTCATATTCCAGGCAGAATCCGTCACGGATAATCTCTTTCATGGACGTGCCGATGTATTTAGCCGCGCTTCCGTATCCAGGCGTATGGTCTGTCAGCGCCAGGTCATTGTCGATCGTCTTCGGGCATCCGATGAATCTGGTTGGATGTCCTGTGATAATCGCATAGTCGGATAACTTCTTGATGGTGTCCATGGAATCATTTCCACCGATGTAGATGAATGCTTCAATATCCAATTTGTCAAGTATGGCAAATATCTTGTCATATACGTCGCGATTCTCATGAATCTCCGGAAGTTTATATCGGCATGATCCCAAGAATGCGGCTGGCGTTCTTTTCAATAATTCTGCATCCAACTCCGTCTTGATGTGGTCTGCCAGGTCAATATATTTTTCCTCTAATAACCCCTGTACGCCATGAAGCATTCCATATACCTTCTTCGCTCCACGGTCCTTTGCTGTACGGTAGACTCCTGCAAGGCTTGAATTAATCGCTGCTGTGGGTCCGCCGGATTGTCCTACGATAACATTTCTTTCCATAAACTAGTTCCCTTCCTTCCTTGAATTGCTGTCGATATTACCATTTTAGTATATTTTAACATAATTGTCCACAAAAACTCTTATTTTTTATGCACATTTACCGTGGCTACCACATCTATGCCGGTTCCGGCCACATTCTGCGCTACGATATCTCCTATCTGTACCGGCGCCTTGACCGTAATATCCTTCAATGCCTGCATGCAATCCATGATCCGGTCTTTGGGAATCTCTCGTTCCGTCTTAACCGACACCCTGGGAAGTTCCCCTCCCTCCACCTCAAGCGTCGTTGTTACCGTCCTGGTTGGGCTTAAAACCTCCTTCTGGGCATAGGCATCCCCCCTCATGCAGCGATTTCCCGACACATCCGCCACATCATCCTCGTCTACAAGAACCTCCAGCTGGCAGCCGTTGGGACATACGATACATGTCATCTTCATTTTCTCCACCTCATATAGCCTCCTTTACATAATCTGCAGCATGTTTTCCCGCTTCCGCGGCTTCCTGGGACACATGGTCCGCCAGGTCATGCACATGAAGCACGTTTCCGCACGCAAATACGCCTGCCACCGTAGTCTGCAGCCGTTCATCCACCACGGGTCCATGGGTCTTTTCATCCATTCTGGCCCCCAGTCCCCTGGTCAGTTCGTTCTCCGGGATCAGGCCTACCGACAGCAGCAGGGTGTCGCAGCGATATGCTTCCTGCGTTCCCGGGATGGGGTCTTTGTTTTCATCTACCTGCGCCAGCGTTACCCCTTCAATATGGTCTTTTCCCTTGATATCGATCACCGTATGGTTTAACTTCAGCGGAATCCCGTAATCTTCCAGGCACTGGACGATATTCCGGGTAAGGCCGCCGGACTTCGGCATAATCTCAGCCACCACCTTTACCGTGGCCCCTTCCAAAGTCATACGCCTGGCCATGATAAGGCCAATATCTCCCGAACCCAGGATCACGATCTCTTTGCCCGGCATATAGCCTTCCATATTCACCAGCCTCTGGGCTGTACCGGCCGTATAGATTCCTGCCGGACGAAAGCCTGGGACATTAAGGGCTCCTCTGGGGCGCTCCCTGCATCCCATTGCCAGGATGACTGCTCTGGCGCGAAGCATTGACATTCCTTTTTCTCTGCTCATGGCTGTCACGATCTTCCATCCGTCTTCCTGCGCAATGTCTACCACCATTGTATTCAGCCAGTATGGAATCTTCTGCTCCAGCACCTGCTCGATATAGCGCCAGGCATACTCCGGGCCAGTCAGTTCCTCCTTAAATGTATGGAGGCCGAATCCGTTATGGATGCACTGGTTCAAGATACCACCCAGTTCCTTGTCCCTCTCCAGGATCAAAAGACGCTCGATTCCCTGATGCCTGGCACTTAGGGCTGCAGCAAGGCCTGCCGGCCCGCCGCCGATAATCACGATGTCGTATTCTTCCATGCCTTTTGCCTCCCTATAAATCCTCTTTGTCCCGTCCCTTAAGCATCCAGGACTCGTCAGATGCTTTCCTCACTTCCAGCAGATCCATATTCCATTCCCGCGCCAGTATCTCCATAACTTTCGGAGAGCAGAAGCCACTCTGGCACCGTCCCATGCCCGCACGGGTCCTTCGCTTGATCCCGTCCATGGTCCTGGCTCCCAGAGGCCTGTGAATCGCGTCTATAATCTCGCCTTCTGATACCATCTCGCATCGACAGATAATATTGCCATAGGCCGGATTCTTCCGAATCCAAGCATCTCTCTCTTCCATGGACATCTGACCGGGGCGCACGATTCCTTCCCGCCTTGCTATATAGTCCTTATTCTTGGGAAGTTTTAGCCGTTCTTCTACCATGCCTGCCACCAATTCGCCGATTGCCAGGCAGCTGGACAGTCCCGGGGACGCGATCCCTGCACAGTCATAGAACCCGTCCTCTGCCTCCCTTATAATAAAGTCTCCATCCTTTTCATGGGCCCGCAAGCCCGCAAAGGATGTAATCACTTGATTCATGGGGATATCTTTTACCGCCCGGCCACACTGTTCCTTAATCTTTTTAAGCCCTTCCCTGGTGGTCTGGATGCCTTCTTTATCCTGGATATCCAAAGCCGTAGGCCCTACCAGCAGATTGCCGTGAACGGTTGGGGTAACCAGCACGCCCTTGCCGTAGGGCCCTGGCAGCGTAAATATGGTTCTTGAGACATGGCTGCCTGCCGCTTTGTCAAGAAGCATATACTCTCCCTTCCTTGGAACAATCTCCATCGGAGGCAAACAGGCCAGATTGTGGATCTGATCCGCATAGACGCCAGCGGCATTCACAACCGTCCTTCCTTCATAAGACTGGCCGGATTCCGTATGCACTTCGTAGCCTCCCGGCAGTCTGCGTATCCGATCCACTTTTGCATGAAAGAGAAATTCTACGCCGTTCATGCAGGCATTTTCCGCCAACGCGATGTTCAATTCAAACGGACATACGATGCCTCCGGTGGGCGCATAAATCGCCGCTACGACTGTATCGGAAAGATGGGGCTCCATCTGCCTTAACTCGGATCCAGATACGATCCTTAATCCCGGGACGCCGTTTGCAATGCCGTTCTCATAGAGGCGCTTCAGTTCCGGCATCTGCTGTTCGTCCGTACAGACCACCAAAGATCCATTCCGTATAAACGGAATATCCAGTTCCTTTGCGGTTTCGCCCATCATCGCATTTCCCCGCACATTCAGCCTTGCCTTCATCGTCCCATGCCTTGCATCATGCCCGGCATGGATGATGCCGCTGTTGGCTTTGGAGGTTCCTGTGCAGACATCCTCGCTGCGCTCCAGCACGCAGATTCTTCCGCGATATTTTGCCAGTTCCCTGGCAATGGCACAGCCCGATACCCCAGCTCCGATTATCACTACGTCATACATGCTCTACTCCTCGTCCTTTGCCCAGTCAAATGCATATTTTACCGCCTTGTTCCAGCCCTTAATTCTTTTCCTTCGTTCGTCTTCCTCAATCTTTGGCTCAAAAGTCCGGTCAATCGCCCAGTTCTTTATGACCTCTTCCTTGCTCTTCCAGTATCCTACCGCCAGGCCTGCCAGATAAGCTGCTCCCATGGCTGTAGTCTCGATACAGCTGGGTCTCTTTACCGGCGCGTCCATGTTGTCCGCCTGCGTCTGCATCAGGAAGTTATTGGCGCTGGCGCCGCCATCCACCTTCAGTGAGCTTAAGGAAATTCCCGAGTCCGCCTCCATAGCCTTCAGCACGTCGTATACCTGATAGGCCAGAGATTCCAGCGTTGCCCGGATGATATGGTATTTATTCACGCCCCTTGTGATCCCTACGATGGTTCCTCTCGCATACTGGTCCCAGTGCGGCGCGCCAAGTCCGGTAAATGCCGGCACCACATAGCAGCCATTGGTATCTTTTACTTTCTGCGCCATATACTCCGAGTCCGGCGAAGAGTCAATCAGGCGCAGTTCATCCCTGAGCCACTGGATTGCCGCTCCCGCAACGAATATGGAGCCTTCCAGCGCATAATATACCTTGCCATCCAGCCCCCAGGCAATGGTGGTTACCAGGCCGTTATTCGAGAACACCGGCTTCTCCCCGGTATTCATCAGCAGGAAGCAGCCCGTTCCATATGTATTCTTTGCCTCCCCTGCCTGAAAGCAGGTCTGTCCGAACAAGGCCGACTGCTGGTCGCCGGCTGCCCCGGCGATTGGAATAGGACCGCCGAAGTAAGAAGGGTCCGCCTCCCCGTATACGCAGCTGGACTCCTTCACCTGGGGCAGCATAGAGGCAGGAATATCCAGCAACTCCAGAATCTCCTGATCCCACTCCAGAGTATTTATATTAAAGAGCAGCGTCCTTGATGCATTGGAGTAGTCGGTTACATGCACTCTTCCTTTAGTCAGCTTCCAGATCAGCCATGTCTCCACCGTTCCAAATAAGAGTACGCCTCGCTGCGCCTTTTCTCTTGCCCCTTCCACATGATCCAGGATCCATTTGATCTTCGTCCCGGAAAAATAGGCGTCGATCAGCAGGCCGGTCTTTTGCCTGAAGAACTCCGTAAGGCCCTTGTCTTTCAGCGAATCGCAGAACTGGGCCGTCCTCCTGCACTGCCACACGATTGCATGATAGATGGGCTCACCTGTATTCTTATCCCATACGATCACCGTCTCTCGCTGATTCGTGATGCCGATCGCGGCAACATCCTTAGAATCTACGCCGATCTTATTCATCGCCTCAACCGCTACCCCCAGCTGGGTGGACCATATCTCGTCCGCATCATGCTCCACCCATCCTGGTTCTGGGAAATACTGGGTAAATTCCTTCTGTGCCACGCTGCATATCTCTCCCTTTTCATTGAATAGTATACAGCGGTTGCTTGTAGTCCCGGCATCCAATGCCATAATATATCTTGCCATATCCTTCACCTCTCTTAGCACTTCTTGTAAGTTACTATCCATTGTACCAAATCGGCGGCATAATGGCTAGCCTGCCGCGACATTCCCACAGAAATGTATTCTCATATGCAACAGACCTCCCGCAGCTGTAGACTGCGGAAGGTCCGTATCCTTCTTACTTATATGGGCTTAAGATGCCCTCCATCATTTAGTTCCACCGTCTTACCATCCAGCCACTCGTTAGCGCTATTGGATGCATCATAATAAATGGTATGGCCGTTGGATTTGAGATTATCCAAGGATTCATCCGCATCCGTAATCGCGGCTACATAGGAATCCCCGGTCACCTCCCAGACGGAATCTTCATCCAGCAATATGCTTACCTCTTTACCGGTGTGGCTTCCGTCTATGGTTCCCTTATACGAACTGCCATCCGCAAGCGATAAGGCAACTGTGCTGATCTCATCGCAGGTAATGTCTCCTTCCAATTCCTGCTTCGTCGCATTCAGGGTAAAGTTCCCGCCATTAGCGCCTTCTTCTCCCCAATGATTCGTATTGTTGCCGGAGGCTTTCACAAGAATACCGCTGCCGTATTCCAGCGTCGTATTTTCCAAGACTGCCTCCGCGTCTGTGTTGGTAATATAGAACATCGGCCCGTCTGAAGTCGTGGCGATTCTGGAATCTGCTGCCGAGAATCTTGCCGTGCCCTCTGCGGCATCGCCCGAGGTACTCTGGTAGAGCATGACTCCATTCTCACCGGCTCCAGTCAGATCGCAGTCTCGAAGCGTAATGGAATTCTTCCCCTCCACTACCGCTGCCTGGCTTCCCATAGCCGTCCCCGTCACCGTCTTTGCCGTAATATCCCCGGTGGAATAGATGCAAGGGCTGCCTTCCCCGGCTGCTGACAGGGTTCCTCCTTCCACGACGATCGTCCCTTCCCCACGGTCAGTAGCAATCGGCGCACAGTGGGCGCCCTCGGTAGTGATGTCCACATTCGTGGCCTCGATCGTCCCTCCATAGGTGGCATCCAGTCCCCTAGAGGAATCTCCTTTCGTATGGATGGTAAGATTATCCGCTGTAATCTTTGACGCCTCTCCTGTAGCAAATACCGCATTGGAGCCGTCCGCTTCAGATTCAAGCGTCGCATCGCCAAGCGTGGCCGTGCTATGATCCGCCACGGCAAAGATAGCATTTACCGCATAGAAGTTGCTTTCATCCGCGCTGCTGGTATCTCCCGTTTTAGAAAGCGTGGCTCCTGTCATTGTAAGCGTTCCTTTTCCAGTTACCAGTACGGCGTTCTCATCTTCGGAATTGGATTCGAAGTCCTCTTCCTTGGAAGTCTTCTCTTCACCATCTACCGTATATACGCCGCTTAGGGCAATGGTTCCTTCTGAACTTTCGTCCATGCCTTTGCCCATTGTCTGAATGGCAATGCTGGAGGCCTGATCCCCCTTCAGGACTACCGTGACGATATCGCCTTCTTCCAGATCGTCGAGAGACGCTTCTTGGTCCTCCTGGCGGTCCTTGATCTCTTGCGCTTCGCCTTGCGGGCCGCCCATGTTCCCGCCCGTCTTCTGGTATTCGGTATCCTCGTCTACCGTAATCGTCTTTTCTTCCCCTGTCAGGGTAATGCCTGGGTTCATGCCTCCCTGTGGCTCGCTTCCTTCCGGTATTTCTCCTTCGGGCATTGTTTCTTCTGACTCATCCTCTTGCCCGGTTCCGCCGTCTGCTTCCGGCTTGGCGGGCGGCACGTTTTCATCTTGGGGCGCTTCTCCCTCTTCCGGCTTCTTGGGTTCTTCGCCCAGGGCGATCGTTATCTCATTTCCATCAATCTTGGATACTTCTCCATATAGGGTCTCTTCCTTCTCCTTTGACGTATCAGACTGGCATCCTGTAACGGTAGCCGTCACTGTCATTACCAGTATCGTCGTGCCTGTCAGGATCATCGCCATACTTCTCTTCATACATTCCATCCTTTCTTTGCGTCATATCATTTTTGCGCGCCACTCAGTCTACGTTATCAATATAAAGGATGGTTTTGGTTAAAGTATGATAAAAATGTGATCTTTCAGTGAAACAGCTGCTATCCGGGAATCACGTTTACCGTATCTTTTGGCTCATGTCTCAAATGCCATGCGATCCTGGCGCTCTCTTCGAGTTCTTCGATCGAATAGAAAGCGCTTAATATATCCGAAGCGCCGATAACCGGGCCATGGTTCTGCAACAGATACCCCTCGCTTCTTCCAATATGCTCTTCAAATGCCTGGAAGAGTTCCCGGCTTCCCGGAGGCGCATACGGAACCAGGCCGATCCTTCCTGTCTTCATCTTCAGATACGGCGTATATCCAGGTATTACATCGGCTTCGTCCGGGTGCTTCAGGCAGGACCATAAAGTGGCATAAAAACTATGGACATGGATCACCGCGCCTACGCCCTTTTTTTCATACAGAAGCCTGTGAAGCGGATATTCCTTGCTGGGCGCTGGCCCGCCCACATGATTTCCATCCATGTCCATCACAGCAAAATCCTCACTCTTGAGCGTGCCAAAGCAGGTGCCGCTTCCGCTGATATAGATGCATCCCTCATGCCGGAAACTTAGATTAGCGGTCGAGCCCGCCGTCTTTCCTCTCTCAAACAGGCTTTTCGCGGCCCAGACTGCCTGTTCTGCTTTTTTCGCGATTTCTTCGTTCATATCATTTCCTCCACGATTCATTGGCCGTCTGCTCCAGCGCACGAAGGAAAAAATCCGGCTGGCCGAAGTTGCCAGACTTAAGGACCAGCCTTACCCCCTCATTCTTGGCCGGTATCATGACCGGCACTCCCGGGGCGATGCTTTGGCCTATCAGATACGCGTCATAGCCCAATGCCTGTGTTACTGCTCCTGACGTCTCTCCTCCTGCTACGATGATCCTTCTGACACCCGCTTCTTCTGCCTTGACGGCAATCTCCGACAGCGTGCTTTCAATGATCGATGCCATCTTTTCTTTTCCGCATTCCTGTACTTTTTTTACCTTGTCCGGAGAATCCGAACTGTAGATCAGGATTTCCCGTCCGCTGCTATCCTCCATAGCCCGCCTCCAGATACTCTCTGCTGTCTCTTTGCCTTCTGCCAGGCTGTAAGGGTCTACCTTTAAGGAATAATGCCCGGCCTTTTTAAATTCTGCTATCTGTCCAAGCGTCGCGGCCGAGCAGCTTCCAGCCAGTATGATCGCCCGTCCGGGGACGCCGGATTCCGGCAGTTTTTGCTGCGTGACTTCTTCCATATACCTTGTGCATAGTTCCGTCAGTATCCCGGAACCTCCGCTTAAGACTTTCATTTCTCCGAAAATCTCTGCAATCTTGCAGGCGTCTTCGTCTTTTCTATAATCCGGCACCAGATAATAATGTTCCTTGCCCTCAGCCTGTCTCTTAATGTAAGTCTCTATTTCTTCCTTTGTTCCGCGCATCGATTCTTCTCCCAGCATGATGCAGGGATATTTGCTCTGTGCCTCCATCAGTTTTCCCACATGAGATTCCCTCATCGGAGTCAGCGGATGATCCTTCATAGGGCTTTCTTCCAGAAGCAAGCCATTGACATACAGTTTCCCCTGCTTGACGATTCTTCCATTTACCGGAAGCGCAGGGCATATGATACTGGATTCCTCCTGACATCTTTCCAAAAGCGCGTCCATGACGGGGCCAATGTTCCCTTCCGGCGTCGAGTCAAATGTAGAGCAATACTTGCTGTATAGATGGCCTGCGCCGTGTTCGATCAGCCAGTCCGCCGCCATAAGAGAATCCGTGACGGCCTGGTCCCGGTCTATCGTCCTGGTCTTCAATGCAATCACAGCCGCATCAATATCTAGTTCCTCCATATTATGGGGGACTCCATTAAAGAGCATGGTCCTCATCCCCGACTTGGCTATGAAAGAGGCGGCATCGCTGGCTCCCGTGAAGTCATCCGCGATACAGCCGAATAATAATTTTCTGTTCATATTGCCTGCTCCTTTCTCTTATTGTCCCAGCAGATGCGGAAGCGCCATGGATATCTGCGGCAGATAGGTAACCAGCAGCAGCACGACCAGCAAGGCGCAGATGATTGGAATCACATCATGAATCATATCCTTTATGGTAATCTTGGATATGCTGCATGCGGTGAACAGATTAACGCCCACCGGAGGGGTTACCAGTCCAATGGCAAGATTTACGCACATGACAATACCAAAAGCAACCGTATCATATCCCATAGCCGTGGCAACCGGCAGAAGAATCGGAATAAAGATATAAAGCGCGGATGTGGCATCCATCACGCATCCGGCAACCAGTAGGATGATATTGGTGATCAAAAGGAATGCCCACAGGTTTCCATTGGTAACGTTCATCAGCCAATTTCCGATGTCCGTAGCTATGCCGTCCACCGATATGACCCACGCGAATAAGGAGGCCGCTATAATCACGTACATGACGACTCCTGTCTGGCTGCCTGAATTCACGATCATCTCTGCCATATCGGCCAGTCGGATCTTCTTATAGACGAATATGCCGATAATCAGCCCGTATACTGCCGATACCGCCGCTGCTTCCGTTGGCGTGAAGATTCCGGAATAGATTCCTCCCAGGATGATGACCGGCATCATAAGTCCCCAGACCGCATCCTTAAAGGCTCTCCATCGTTCTTTTCCACTGGCCTTGGGCATCTGTTTTAATTCAAACTTCCTTGCGCAGAAGATGGTGGCAAATACCAGGGCCGCCCCCATCAGTAGTCCCGGAATTACGCCTGCCATAAAGATCTTGGCAATGGACGCCCCTGAACTTGCTCCATATACGATAAACGTTACTGACGGCGGAATGATAACGCCTGCCGCCATAAGCGCGGAGGCAAAGGTCACCGGATACCCTTCCTTTACCATGGAGGGAATCAGGATTACGCCGAGCGCCGCTACCGTTGCAGGGCCCGAGCCGGAGATCGCCGCAAAAAAACAGGACACGATCACGCACACCAGCGCGACCCCATTTTTGCGGTGGCCCACGCAGGCCTTTGCAAAATCAATCAGCTTCTCGGATATTCCCGCCTTCTCCATAATGTTGCCGGCCACGATAAAAAACGGAATCGCCAGTAACGAAAACTTGCTGGATGCCGAAAATACATTGATGGGAAACATCTCAATCGGAAGTCCTGTGACCACGATGCTGACAATGCTGGCAATCCCAAGAGAGACGGCAATGGGTATGTTGCATATTAATAAAATGATAAATATTCCAAATAAGACCAAAGACGTATTCAGCATTACTTTTCCTCCTTCCATCCCGCGATCTGGCTCACAAGGCCTATCAGATACCGAAGCACCAGGATCGCTGCTCCTACAGGCACTGTCAGTCCATAGATCCATTCCGGCCATTGCATGGCCGCGGTCACCTGCTCAAGAAACATCTCCTGACGCACCATCAGCACCCCATAATAGAACATCGTTCCGCACAGGATGATCGCCAGCACCGTTGCCGCGACAGAAAGCACTTTCCTCACCTTTGCCGGCATGAAGCCGATAAAGAAGTCCAGCCCCAGGTGGGATTGGTTCCTGACTGCAACCGATGCTCCGGCAAGGGATGCTATGACAAATAGTCCTGTCACGATCTCCTCTGTAAAGGACAGCGACATGTGCAGCAGGAATCTGGATACTACATTGGCAAATGTCAGGAAAATCATTATGATAAATGTCACGATGCACACATAATTTTCTATTTTTACTACAATCTTGTCTAAGATTTTCACTCTTTAAACCTCCTAATCCAGGTATAAAAATGCCAGGCCGCAATTGGCCTGGCATTCTTTTCTGATTCTTCTACCGGCTCTTATCAATATTCGATATCAAACGCTTCACAGGCCTCTTCTCCATATTGGGCCGTGACCTCTTCATAGTAGCCGCTCAGCCTGTCTTTGAACGCCTGAATCTCTTCATCGCTTAATTCTGTCAATTCACAGCCATAGTCAGTGATTTCTAACTTCTGCTTATCTTCATTATTCACGACGTTCTCGCAGCCAATGCTGCAGACTTCCTTTGCCGTCTCCCGGAAAAGCGTCTGGGTATCCTCATTCAATTCATTCCAGGTATCGCTGCTGAATACCATCGCGAAAGCCCCATAACTATAGTTCCAGTTCGTAATATATTCCTGGACTTCATAGAATTTATTTGCGGTGATCAAGTCAAACCCATTTTCCTGTCCATCGACTGTTCCCTGCTGCAATGCGGTAAACAATTCGCTAAAACTCATAGAAAGAGGATCCGCTCCCAGCGCCTCGAAAAATTTCATGAACACGTCTCCGCCAGGCACACGCAGTTTCAGATTCTTCAAATCATCCGGCGAAGTCACCTTTTTCTTGCTGTTGGTCAGCTGGCGGAAGCCATTATGGATGAATCCAAGCGTCTCCAAGTCCTTTTTCTTCAGCGCTTCGTGTATAAATTCTCCGCCCGTCGTATTCAGGCATTCTTCTGCCTCTTCATATGAATCGAATATCCATGGCGTGCTAAGCGCCAGCAGGCGCTTATCCAATACCGCCATGACATCCACTGGCTCAAATGCGCAGTCAATGGCCCCCTGGGTCAGCATCTCTACGCCTTTTGACATATTCCCGCCGGACAGCTGATCGCTGGAATAGACTACCACCTGGATGTTTCCATCCGTCTCTTTCGCAATCCGCTCCGCAAATAATTTTCCTACCACCGTTGCATTGGACTGCTCGCTGACGGTGGTAGACAGCAGAATCTTTTTCTTCGGATACTTGCTGTTATCTTCCTCCTGCGATGCCCCGCAGCCTGAGGCCAGAAGCGCAAGCATCAGACAGCAGGCCGTCATCCGCATTATTTTTTTCTTCAAGTCTTCTTCTCCTCTCCTGCCTTTGGCTGCCTTTATTTCCTCACTTCTACATCCGCAAGTTCTTCATACAGCTTAATGATCGCGCAGTTATCGTCCATACCATATCCTTTTACCTGGGCAGTCTTAAATAATTCTGCCACAAGATTCGTAGCATAGAGTGGAAGGTTCATATTCTTAGCCATATCTACTGCCAGTTTGATATCCTTCGTATGTAGGTTGATCGTGAATCCCGGCTTGAAATCTCCCTCAAGAATATGTGGCATACGGTCTTCTACCGCCCAGCACCGGCCTGAGCCTCCCCGGATTACATTCATCATGATCTCCGGATTTACCCCTGCCTTGGTCCCTAGCGTAAACGCTTCCGACATGCTGATCAGATTGATCGCGGACATCAATTGGTTTGCGACCTTTACAACCTGTCCCGCGCCGCATTCTCCGCAGTGGATAATATTCTTGCCGACCACTTCGAAGATCGGCATTGCTTCTTTGACATCCTCTTCTTTGCCGCCTGCCATAATCGTCAGCGTTCCGTTCATGGCTCCTGACTGGCCTCCGCTTACAGGCCCGTCTACAAATTTAATGCCCATGCCTTCGAGCTTCTTCCCAATCTCCTTTGTGACATCCGGAGATATGCTGCTCATGTCGATCATGAAGAAATCCTCCGGCAGATCGCCGCTTAGCAGTCCGTTCTCCCCTTCCAGCACTTCCAGTACATGGGGGGAATTCGGCAGCATAGTGATCACCGTGTTTGTATGTTTCAGTATGTCGCACGGCTTATCTACAGCAACCACCTTTTCCTGCATTGGCAGCATCTTGATTCTTTCCTGGTTTACATCGCAGGCAATCAGCGTATATCCCGCCTTCAGAAGATTTTCTGCCATTCCATAGCCCATAACGCCCAGGCCGATCAGTCCTACTTTGTTATACTCTCTCATCTGTCATCCTCCCATCCCTTATTTTTCTTCTACAAATACCTGCGTCAGGTCTGTCTCTTCGTCATACTTGCGGATCATCTCCACGCCGCACGCCTCCTGGATCACTACGTCTACCGTGGTGAGGACCGGGCACTGTCCTTTTACGATATGTCCGCCAAATACCACGCCGTCTTTGTCGCACATAGTGCCATGGAAATGAAGTTCTGTAACTCCTTTATCCGTCTGGGTGATAATTCCAGTGCCTGACAAGAACTCGATTGGTCCGTCCTTCTTGATCACATCCCCATAGCCTGCTCCGACTTTCGCATCCATCGGAACCAGATACATATAGCCCGCGGCTGAGAAACTTCCAAAACAATTTACCGCGCCATACTTCACTCCATTTTTGATACATATCTCTTCCAGCCCGGTAAGCAGATCCGTCCCCGGCAGTATTCTGGCCGCAATCATCTTTCCTGTTGTTCCGCATGCATAATTTACTCTTACTTCTGACATCTTTCTTCCTCCTTGAATTTAACATTGTTGTTTGTTTATGTGGCTATTATATGTATAATTTTAGTACTGTTCAATCAATTGACTGTTTTATTTTCGTACAGTTTTTGTTTTTATTTTTTACCCTATTATGTTATAATACATTTATACCACAAATCGTTTATTTTTTAACCAATTTCAAGGAGATCAAATTGTATGAAAAATGAAAAGTACAGACTGTTAGCCATCGCTCCATTCAAGGGATTTCGAGACTTCTTTCTTCAGGAGATCCAAAGACGGAACGACATCGAAGCGGATATCTATTTTGCAACTTTGCGGGAGACGGAGCCTTTGATTAGCACTTTGGATTTATCCCGCTATGAAGCCATCATCTGCCGGGGACGATCCGGCAGGATCATCAAGGAAATGTCCCCAATCCCTGTGATCAATGTAGACTTTTCCCGTTTTGACATATTGCGCGCATTACAGCTGGCCATGCTGACCACGCAAAAAAGAATCGCTTTCGTCAGTTATTTCGACTTAAGCGACAACATCCATTTTCTCTGTGAACTGTTAAATTACAAGGCAGAGATCATCGTTCCTCCTTCTCCCAAGAATCCCGAGGAAATGGAGGCGCTTATGAACACCCTATATTACGAAGAGCATATTTCCCTCTTCGTCGGGGATGGCGCCTGCGTGCACTGTGCCAAGGAACTGAATGCCGAGTCCGTCCTTGTCACCACCGGCCCGGAAAGCATGCAGAAAGCCGTCTCAGACGCCGTGGAAATCTGCGAGATGAGACGATCCGTCATCGCCGAAAATCATTTTTACAAGACTGTCATCGAAAAGTCTTCCTTGCCGCTTGCCATCTACAATTCAAGCAAGGAACTTATCTACTCGGGGCTTTTCACCTCCAGTTATGAGGATACCATACACGACGAGCTGCGCAGCCGCATTCCCAAATTAGAGCTTCACAGCCATATCAAATTCGTAATTTCCTCCCAGGAGGCATCCTGGAAGGCGACAGGGGACGTTTTCTATCACGAGAACTCTCCTTACTACCTTTTTCACGTATCGGATTCCATCCCTTCGGTCTTTGCACAGACAAAATACTGGCATACCATTGATTATGATACCGCAAAATCTTCTTTGCCGATGGTCAAAGGCAATCTTATTTATAGAGATTACTGGAAAAAGGCACAAAGCGTCATGGCGGGAAAAAACCCAGGGGGCATCTGCGGAAGCCCGGGCAGCGGCCGCACCATATTCTCTTACGCCTTGTATGCCTCCAGTCCATATAAGGACAGCCCGTTGATCGAGATAGACTGCTTCCACCTGGGTGAAAAGCAATGCCAGAAGATCTTCAAGGATGACCGCTCTCCATTATTTGAAAACAATTACACGATTCTTTTTAAGAACCTGAACGCTCTATCCGCCTCGCTCCAGAACGAGTTCTGCTATTACTTCGAGAATCTGGACCTGACTTCCCGCAACAAGGTCATCTGCACCTTTACCGGAGATATGGGGGATCTGATCGCCTCGGAGCAGTTTTCCCAGCAGTTGAGCTACATCATCTCTGGCTTTACCATCCAGCTGCCCACCCTCAACTCCAGGCCGGAACTGATTGTCCCCATTGCCAGATCCTATCTCAACGAGCTGAACCAGGAACTGCCGATCCAGCTGGCAGGATTTGAGCCGGAGGCTCTAAAGCTTCTGGAAAGCCACCACTGGGAATTTGGCATCGCCCAATTCCAGACTGCGCTGAAGCAGCTGGCCATCCAATCCAACGGACAGCTGATCACCGCGGACAATGTCAGGGCATTCCTTCAAAGCCTGGGCCCATCCGACATCGCCCCGGTAAAAGATCCCACCCTGGATCTAAGCCAATCCTTGAATGATATCACGAAAGATATCATAAATCTGGTGCTGCAGGAGGAGAATATGAATCAGACCAGGGCCGCGAAGCGGCTGGGCATCAGCCGCAGCACCCTGTGGAAGAAACTCCAAGAATAGAACTAGAGAAAACCATCGCATCCGGCATGGCATGAGGATATCCTACCCGCCTCCGCATACCGTCAGAAATCGCACTTCATCCTCTGGCTTCACTTTTGTGCGATAATTATCGAGGGACACAATACTGATTCCATTCAGGGTAATCAGGCTGCGCCTGGCCTCTTTATAGGCCAGGCGTCCGTATTTCTCACGGATGGAAGCCAGACAGCCCCCCGATAGAAAAAAGGCGCAAAATAGAAATTGATAGTTTTATTATAACAGACATTTTCCATGAATAAAAGAGGACGTAAGCCACAATTTATCGGGAGAATCCGTCAAAAGACGGCAGCAGGCGGACGGATACGGCAAAAGTTACGTTTTACTG
>OGYI01002078.1_pt1 | contig 16495 bp, 20 predicted proteins | sample 1576521 | NCBI WGS metagenome assembly OGYI01 (sample SAMEA3541484, study PRJEB24748) | human gut metagenome | biome: human gut; feature: human-associated habitat; material: faeces | place: China | collected 2012
TTTTCTCAACCTTCTTTCTTGGAATTCCCTATATTTGAATTATACAGGAAGCTCCACTTGATACAAAACAATTTCATGTTCTTGAATCATGTACATCTATCCTTTCTATTCTTTTCAAGCTTATCTAATATCACTAATTCAGATCAACTGTAATAATTACGTTTTTCTCAATTGGGGAATTCAATTTCCCTAATTGACGCAGTTTAGGCAAATTTTGCCTAATCAGTTCACAATTTACATTTTCCTTCATTATTCTCAAAAAACTCTATAATCTGCTTCACCAATACCGGATAATAATTATTCGCATCCACACCTACATCATATCTTCTAATTCCGTCTGCTTTATTCTGCAAATTATATTCTTCATGGGCATGTATGTGTCCATGTAATTGAATACTCCCACTATTCTTTTTCGGCCATGACAGCATCGGATAATACATCAATGCAAAATAGAGGCCATTCAATGATACTGTCTTAAAATCACATATTTCCTCAAACAATTCCAAATCATCTTTCTTGTCATGATTTCCTTTAATCAGAATCTTCTTTCCGTTCAACCTGCTAATCAATTCATTTGCCCTATCCATCGGTAGATGATGACTAATATCTCCAAGAATATACACCGTATCATTTTTATGTACTACTGCATTATAATTTTGAATCAAAATCTGATTCATCTCTTGTATATTTTCAAAAGGACGATTCTGCATGCTGATAATTCCACGATGCCCCAAGTAAATCACTTGTAAAGTAAATCATGTTATCGTCCTCCTTCCCCCATTACGAATTTTTCCTGCAAAAGTCACAAAACTAATATTTGCGGATAAAACAGCACTCGGAAATACCTGAAAATACTAACCTCCGGTCCTGTCATATTTTTTACTGTTTGTTCTTGTAACAGTCCCTATTATATCAAATAAATTTTTGAAAGTATATAGATTAACGCAAGAAAAAAGTACAAATGTTCGATTCTTATTTGTACTTTTTTCTATCACTACTATTCTATTTTTCATCATGCTGCGTTGAAATATTCCTCCAGAATTAAGTCTATTTCAATCATTTCTGAATAATCATAATACTGATCTTTCCTCTCTTTTGGAATAACTTCTTCAATAAATGGTTCCAATACATCCAGACAGTCTTCTATGATTTCCTGCGTATCTCCATAGACATCTACTGATATGATTTCCTTGGCATGTCCCAATAAATGCGAAACACCTTTTGAATTAAAGCTATTCTTCAGCAAAATAGTTGCATAGGTATTTCTCAACTGGTGAAAATGAATATCAGGCAAATCCAAGGATTTCAACAAATCTTTATAGTATTTCTGATGAAAACCTTTACTCCTTGGATTCCCATATGTAGAACAACAAATATAATTCCAGTCCCGGAACTCTTTTGGTCTGCGTCTGCGGTTCTTCTCATAAGTTTTCCGTTCTTCCAGAATTGCTTCAAATACATAATCCGGTATTGGAAGTTCACGCACACCAGCAGGTGTTTTTGTTTTAATTTCCTGCTTTGTCAGCATCTTAGGTGCACAGTCTTCTGCTTTACTGTTTGGCTTCTTTCCCAACTGACGCTCTACTCTCAACGTCCTGTGAATGTAATCGACATCACTGTATTTCAGAGCATTTATTTCACTTCTTCTGAGTCCCATCAATACCGCAAACAGAATTTGCATATGAATCGATGTCTCCTTGCTTGCCTCAATCAACCGAAGCACCTGCGGAAGTGTCAATGTTTTCTTCTCGTCAATTTTCAGGACGCGATACTCTGTCTTTTTTATTTTCTTCGGTAAATTGATTCCCTTCGCTGGATTTGTTGCCAGTACATTTTTGTTAAATGCATACTCCAATGATGTTTTCATGATCGTCCTGACATTTTTCGCAACTGATTCATACTTCTCTGCAACTGCATTATATAATTTTCTGATATACCCCTGATTTAGTGTAGACATATACATCTTTCCAATCTGTGGAACAATGTAATTCTTAATGGCACAATAGCCAGACAGAATGTTTGCAACATAACAATCTGACTTTAGACCTAGAGAAAAATACAGCATTTTTGAATGGAATAGAATTATCCTTAACCGCTAAAGAATTTGGCATTTTAGAATTTTTGATGAAATATCCAGATAAAGTATTTTCAAAATCGAATCTTTTTCAAAGTGTTTGGGATACAGAATATATTGTTGAAGATAATACACTTAATGTTCATATCAGTAATTTACGCAATAAATTAAAAGCGATATGCTCTGATACAGAATTTATTGATACTGTTTTGGGCATTGGCTACCGCCTACATAAAGCTAAGGATTAAACGTTCCTTAGCTCAGACTGTAGACAAACTAGGTGCTGGGATCATCCCAGCACCATTTTTCCTTTAAAGTTAAATTGTATCCAAAAATTTCTTAGAAATCTTCGCTTTTGTCCATTTAGCAATCCGTTCTTACCAAGAAATCTTGCCAGTTTTTTTAGATTCATACATGCAAAAGTAAGCCCGGCTTTCATTTCCATCCGTGCTTTTCCTATGTATTGTGTATATCGAAATCCATGGTGTTCTTTTGCTGTTCCAAAGATTCTTTCTATCGTTTCTTTTCGTTTCTGATAGATTGCTTTATTCCCTCTTACATGTCGGATATCTTCTGCTTTTTCTATATATTTTTCCCAAACATGACGTGTTATCACTTTTACATGATTCTTGCTTTCTGTACATTTGGATATCTGTGGACATTTTTCACATTGATATCCACAGCTTTTATATTCTCTGTATCCATCCCTGTTTGTTGTACTGTATCTTAGAATCTGATTTTCTGGACAGATGTAACAATCATAGTATTCATCATAAACATATTCATATTTCTTAAAAAATCCCTCTTTTGTCATAGGACGTTTATATGGAAACAATGGTTCAATCCTATCTTTCAGAAGTTGTCTGGCAATCGCTGGTGTCTTGTATCCTGCATCTGCCACGATCATTTCTGGTTCAAAACTTTTCACCTTTTCATAGATTGTTTGAAATGTTCGGCTGTCATGTTCATTTCCAGGATGAACACTATATCCAAGGACCCATCCGTGTTCATCACATGCCGTTTCTACTGCATATGCAAAAACATGTTTATGTTCTCCTTTGCGAAACCATCCGCTTTCTGGATCTGTAATACTGTTCTTTTTGGTTTTTATATCGTCTGGTATCTGTTCAAACTCATTATGTTGATCATTCCCAGATGTGGGAGGTGTTGGCGGATTCTTCTTATTTTTATCTTTTAGAGGTTTTTTCCCATGTGCCTGTCGGTCTTCATTGATCTCTTTTTGTAATTCATCTTCATACCAGAGTGCCTGTTCATGAGCAACTCTTTTTCGCATTTTTTTACTGTTGGCACATGCTTTTACATGAGTTGCATCAACAAAGATCTCGTCCGTATTGATCAACTTATACTTCATACATTCTTCCAGAATCTTTGAAAATATCTGTTCAAAAAGATCCGTGTCTTTAAATCGGCGGGAATAGTTCTTTCCAAACGTTGAAAAATGCGGTACAGGATCCAGCATATCCAGACCAAGAAACCAACGGTAGGCAACATTTACTTCAATCTCTCGGATCGTCTGACGCATACTTTTGATTCCATAAAGATATTGAATAAATGGAATTTTAATGAGCATAACAGGATCCATACTTGGACGACCATTGTTTTGACAATATTTATCTTCTACAAGATCGTAAATAAAGTTCCAGTTGATTGCTTTATCAATCAATCTTAGCATATGATCCTGCGGAACCATGGAATCCATTGAGAACATCATCATCTGTTCTCGTTTCTTGTCTGCATTTTTCGTCATCATAAAAAACACCGCCTTTCTGATAATTCTATTATACCAGAAAAACAGTGCTCATAGTAAAAGTTCCGGCAAATACCGGGACTTTGTCTACAGTCTGAGCTAAGGATTAAACGTTCCTTAGCTTTATTATTTTTTTAACTTTTCTCATTACGATTTAAGAAATTCTTTAAAATTGCCCGTTATACTGGTTTATGATCTCTCGGAATTTTGAGTGATCACACCAGAAAAATACTGGTACTGTACTTTGAAAAATAAATATTATTCGTGAACGTAAAAATAAGCATAAGAAATAAACATAACTGTCGCTATGTTTCAAAAAATGAGATATAATAATCTACAGGATTATGCTACATCCAAAATCATTTTTTTCAGGGTTGATTCAGGTGGCAAATCCCATGCATCCAGATGTTGTAACATCAGGATGTGATAGAGGCGGCAGTACCACATCTTAGTTGAGCGGTGTCTGCCGTCTTCTAATTTAAAATCTAATTTCTCACGTTTATTAGAACGTTCAGCAGAAGTTCTTACATTATATTCCAGTTTCCATTCTTTACTGCTTCTTGGCGGATTATTAAATAATCTTAGATTATCTTTCATGACCAAATGAACCGTACGTCCGTACTTGGCATCAGAACATGGAGTTTCACAAGTACAGGAAATGCGGCCGTTTTTGCGACTGATCTTTGGACATCTGAATTTCATCCTGCCTTTCGCAACTTCAACACCATCCCGACACATACGATGTCCGGAAGGACAGACAGGAACACCGTCTTCATCGATCGTAAAGTCATTTTTATAAACGGGTGGTCTTCCACCTTTTCCATTCAGATCGATAAAAGGTGTTATATTTTCACGTTGAAAGTATTGATAATAGGGCATGGCATCATGGGCAGAATCTAAAAGCACTTTGGAGACTGTATAATCCGGAAGAAAAGATCTCATTCTGAAAAAAGTGTGCAGGAATCCGTGGGAATCATGTTTTGAAGCACAGGAAAAATGAGGGAATACAGGCAGGTCGCTTTGTGAATCAACAAGCATATACAGGTCGTATCCGTGATAAAAACAGTTCCGTGAGGAATCCCATCCGATATCACAATCGGGTTGGGAAAAGTAGCGGTCACATCTGCAGTTAGAGATACCATTTTCTTTGCAGTTACAGATACGCTTTTTGCGTTCTCTGTGAGAAGTAACAACAGGAGTGCCATCACCTGCTAATGCCAGGGAATCGGCATGGATAAGTCCTTGGGAAACGGAAACATCGAGAAATTCTTTCTGATAAATCTGAAAGAGAGAAGCATAAGGCTGTTCATCAAGTTTAAAATCTGTTTTCACCAAAGCCGGAAGAAGATCAGCAACTGTAACTTTTTCCACGGGATCAGCTTTTGTACCGTTTGTTTTAGGCTTTTTAACCTTAGTCTTCAGCGGATGGATATGTGGTGACATATGATCCTCATCAGAGTCCCATAAACGGTTAAAAAAATCATAAAAAGTACCAACACCGGGAGTGTTACCTACTTCAAATCCACTAAGGATCGCATAAAGTGGATTCATTTTAAGCTGGGCAGCCCACTCCGTTAATGAAGTAACTTTAAAGTCAATGGAAAGAAGGTAAGAACGCTGCATGCAAAAAGTAGTTCGTGGAGCTGGTCCAAATTTAGAATATTTATCAGCCATAAAAGTATCAGTAAAAGATAGATCGAGATTCCAAAACCGCTCAATGATATTCCATGTGGAACGAGCAAGAGCATCAGGATCAGGATAATATTTACGAAGATGAGTAACAACAAAATCTTGGTAGTCAGCATGACTGCCACAGTTAACAGGTAACATAAAAATCGCCCTCCAATCAAAAAATAAAATATATTCAATTGGCTTCGCCGCAAAATTTGAGCGGTTTGTCAAGTGATTTTTGATAAAAAAGTGGGGGATTTTAATAAAAATGGAATCTAAAACCCTTGATTTTACTGGGATGAAGATTCCGAGAGATTATGTCTATGGAAAGGAGGATTATGATTAGCGTAACAAAAAAAGACCTCATAGCACTAGGTTATGGAACTTCTTTCTCGGCAGACATCATAAGAAAAGCAAAAAAACTTATGATTAAAAAAGGGCATACTTATTACCAATCCCGTAAATTGGACAGAGTACCCAAAGAAGCCGTGGAAGAATTATTAGGGATTACATTATCAGACACAAACGATTGATTGTACTTCTTGCATATCATGTAAGGAGTGAAATTATGGCAAAAGACCCTATTAAGAAAGCAGATAACGGAACTTATTATTTCAGAGCTAATTTAGGCTACAATCCCATTACCGGAAAACAGATACAGAAATACCGAAGTGGATTCAGAACGAAAAAAGAAGCAAAGGAAGAATATTCAAAACTGGTGTTAGCTTCTACCGAAGAATTAACAACAAAAAAAGATGGCGTTTCTTTTCAGCAATTTATAGAAGAAACCTACCTGCCATGGTATAAAACACAGGTAAAAGAAAGCACTTATCTTAATCGTGCTACTACCATCAAGAAACATTTTTCCTATTTCTACAAAATGGAAACAAACGAAATCGAACCTATCCATGTTCAAAACTGGCAGTTGAAACTTGCAAAAGATTTTAGTCCTAATTACATCCGTATTGTACAGGGAATGCTTTCCATTGCATTTGACAGAGCGATCGTGCTTGGGAACCCCTCTCGAATGATAGGAAATATCAAAAGCAAGAAAACCAAAGTTGATTTCTGGACATTAGAAGAATTTCAAAAGGTTATTTCCTTACTCTGTAAGAAAGACTATTATGAACATTATCTGTTTATATCGTTCTGGTTATTATTTATGACTGGTATGCGAATTGGCGAAGCGTCAGCATTACATTGGTCAGACATAGATTTTGAAACAGGCTTGCTTAGCATTACCAAAACATTATATTACCGAACAATGACGGACTATAAATTCGTTGAGCCGAAAACACAGGCAAGTATCCGTACTATTTATATTGATTCAGATACACTCAATGAGCTAAAGGCTTGGCAAAGTGTTTTCAGCAACAGGTTCTTCCCGATTGTTCACTTGTACTAAGTTATAACGGAACTCCAATCAGTAAAACAACGCTTCCCAGAGCTTTGGAAAAGTTGTCAAATTTAGCAGGTGTTCATCGTATTAAAATTCATGCCTTGCGACATTCACACGCTTCACTGCTTATCAGCATGGGCGAAAATCCTTTACTTATCAAGGAACGTTTAGGACATGAAAAAATACAGACAACACTCGGCACTTATGGTCATCTGTATCCAAATACGAATCTTGAAGTTGCTAAAAAGCTGACTGGAATATTGCAAGTACAATCTGCTACTGAAAGCATTGCTAATTATACCAGCAATCAACATACAGCAATCTATCACAGAACAGTTGAAGAAAAATAATGCAATGAAAATGCAATCCTATAAAGGAAAAGCTGTAAAACTCTTGTAAACAAAGGCTTTACAGCTCAGCTTCAACTACTCAAACTCGACAATTCCTAATCAATTTTGTTTAGAGATTATTCTCTGTCGTGTTTAGAGTTCTTTTGATTATTTGATATATCCATATTACCCTGCCTATATGGGCTAATGTTATCATTTTGTTATCGGCATTGATAACACTCGCTTAAGTAACTGCGGATAATAGCAATATATTCCGACTCAAACAATTCTGTGTATGTAATTTAGATTTTAGTATTATGATTATCTAGAAACTATGAGCTATCACAATTTCTAGTATCATTGTGCTGTCAGTGGAAGTTCTGGTATAGAATTATCACATCGCCGCGCGTTTGTGTGTGCAAGCACCGTCCCAACATGAGTAATTGTGAACGCATTAGATAAACCATCCCACCAATGATGCAGCTTATTCAATGCTGGATAACTATCCCATAAATCCATAAACTCGGTCTTTGCTTTACTCTCAGCAACATTGTCATCGGTATATAAATCCCAAATAGTGCACAGAACCGATATTTCTCTTTCATTTACCGCTCTTGAAATAGTAACTGCATTTCCAGAATTAGTCGTGCTTCTAATTAAAGAAATATTTTTAATTGCATCTTTATTTACCACAGGAAGTTTGACATATCCATCGAGTAATTCGTTTGGTATTAAAATATTTTTATTTAATCCAACTTTGGATAATAAGGTCAAAGCCTTTTGATAATCCTCTGATTCAATTTTAATACCTGCCGCTGAATACCCTGCTAAACGTTCTGGGTAGTATTCATTCAATTTCCTAAAATGGCTCACTGAACTTATTCTTATGGCATCTAATATATCCAAATGCTCAATCCAGTCTATGCCATTGGGCAAATCCATATATAACAATTTATCGAACAAATCATTTAAGACTTGTAGTCCCTCTTTGCAATCTCCAGACATCGGAAAAATCATATTTATAGCATGAACAACAGTCAACGCACACAACGCATCATCATCTATTTTGTCAACAATTTCAACAGCTCTACTGATTCCTGTACGATTTTTTCGTGATTGCCCTTTAGTGATTCTACAAACAAGCAGTTCAGCTAACATATCATAGTCTGCATTTCGTTCTGTTGCAGCGGCTGTTCTTTGAGCACTTGTTAATAAAAGTTGAAATGATGGATCGGCAAACGTACTAAGTGCTCCTTCAATTTGTTGCATCTTAGGTAGTAATGAATCTTCAAATTTCTGCACTCGCTCATTAGCATATGCATATGCATCGGCTGTAAAATTTCTACGAGCAATAGCGTATGTCTCTGCACAAATTTCTCTGGCTCTTTTTTCATCAATACCGTTATTATAAATATTGATTGTTCCAGCCTGCATAAGTTGGGAGTTCTCACCCGCCTTTTGTGTTTGCTTATCTGCAGTCATCGCTAATCCCTCCAATCTGAGTTTGAACAGCATTTTTTCCAGCCTTTTGAGACTGCTTAATATTTGTCGTATTTTTTAAAGATTTTTTTCCAACACGATTTCCCTCTATATGAAATTCCTGTTTTTGTTCAGTATCATCACCTGCGTTCTGTTTTTGTTTAACCGTCCTTTTAATTCCTATTTTGTAACCCACTGCACCACCACCTAATGCACCAATTATCAGACTTATGATAATTCCAATAATTTCCGTTCCAATACCATCAAAAAACCAATCCACATATTCACCTACTTTCAATAATTATCTTAATCATTCCCTTATACTTAACAAAATTTCAGACTACAACTTTACTTTTTGTTCACAAAATGCTTCACACCCGGTACGATTGATAAAGCCATTACGCCTACTCCCAAGCAAAGTTCCATAGCCTCTCTTCTTGTTTTTGCTCTTTCTCTACGACAATTATCACAATAATTATGTCTGTTTGTACTTCTTAATGGATCTCCGCACTTTTTACAAACTCTTTCTCCAACCACATTTTTGTTATTTATTTTCTTTCGGCTCATTTTCTGTCCCCTTCGGTATTCTTAAAATATCATGTCCGTTTATCATATTGCTTGCATCAAAATCAGTTATTCGTTCAGAAATCAGCATAAATTCATTGACGATAGGAATTTTCTTCTGCGGTGTATTTTCATTCAAAAGAAGAAGCGTATCTCTGTCATCAAGATGATTTTCTGTTATAAAGTTCTTAAACTGCAACAAACTCTCTTTACTCGACTCAAATTCTCCTAATATAGCATAACCCTCACATTCAGCCTGTACGGAGTTAATTATCGCCACTAAATCTTGAAATGAGTCCGATACTTTCTGAGGAATGTCCCGTCCTTTTTTGCCTTCAAAGAGCAGCTGGACATCATTCTTCTCCGAATTATCGGTAATAAATTGTAAATTTTCACCAAAATTTCTCATCAGCACTCTTTTAGCTTCCGTAGCAGCATCAATTGCATTTAAAATAGCAATCTCTCTTAACTTAGTATCTTGAATTTTAGCTGCAAACTTCATTTTGTCCCTTGCGCTTTCAGCCAAAGCAATTCTGTCATTTTGAAGTTCAATATGTATTCCTCTTATTGCATCACCTACATATTCAATCTCATCAAGTATCTGTGCCATAGTTGCATGTATCGCAAGATTGTTCATTGAGTTTGCTAACTCAGGGGATAGCGACATTTCTTCCAGTCGCACCTGTTTCACAATGCCCTCCGAATCCCGAATAGTCGGCAATATTTCTCCCTGCTTATCAATGGTAAAACGATATACTCCTCTGTCAATAAGCTCTTTTACATACTTGTCCATCTTCGCGATAAGAATATTCTCTTTCTTTGCCATTTGCTGTATAACATCAGCAATAGCAGGCATTGTCCGTTCAATATTCTTCCACTGACCAAAAAACTGAACAAGACTTTTATTATCTTCAACTGCAACAACACTCAAATGTCGGCTAGTTGGTTTCCATTCCTTTATATCATAACAAAAAGTTGGTACTATTTCATATGTATCCTGTTCGCTAATTGGGCGTGAGTTGTCATCACTCACAAAACCACAGTGTGGACAGGTTCTTGCTTTCTCCGATATTTTTGTCCCACACTCTGGACAAAGTATCAAACTCATCTTTTTTCCTCTCTCTAATTTTATAATAAACTGTCTTACAAAGATACACCTATTGCATCAAAAATCTTTTTTGCATTATCTTCATCATATTCATAATAAGCAGCACCTACATTCCCGCTTGAGAAGAAAACGGTATATCCGTTTTTATTTCGTGATATTCTACAAATCATATTTGTATTGATAATTGTATCCTCTTTAGATTTTTTATCCTTTACCTTTATAAATGCCATAATAATTATCTCTCCCCGATACTCATTCTGTAATCTGACTTCTGTCTGATATTATACACAAAAACACAGATTTTTCAATTCTCCTAACTGTTTTCATTTAGGTCTTGAGTAGCACTTTCACATACCACAAGTGACGCCGCACTTTCTCCATCTTCTCGATATATTCCAGATATAGAACAGCGAATAAAACGTCTTGAAGATTATGAACAGCAATACACTCCCATCAAGATTAACTTTGAAGAAATCGTTGGTAAAGATATGTGGGAACAACACTGGGCTAATTGTCAATCCCTGCATGATTTAATGCAAGAGAGCCAAAAACATTCAGATAAACTTAAAACAATTATCAAAAACACACTTTCATAGGAGAAACGTGATGAAGAATTTTCAACGGAATAATTTGCTTTTTTCTTTATGCGGATTGAATTGTGTCCTATGCCCTATGAACCTAAACCAATACTGTCCCAGTTGTGGGAGCGGGGAAGGAAACCAAGCCTGTTCCATAGCAAAATGCAGTTTACAGCATGGAAAGGTAGAATATTGTTTCCAGTGTGAAAATTATCCTTGTGAAAAATATGATAACATAGACGAATTTGATTCTTTTATCACACACCAACATCAAAAGCAGGATATGGAAAAATTCAAGGAACTGGGCATTGAACTTTATTCAGCAGAACAGCAGAGAAAGAACATTCTGTTAAATCATCTATTGAATACTTATAATGACGGACGAAAGAAGACATTGTTTTGCGTTGCGGTCAATTTATTGGAATTAGAAGATTTGGAACATATCATATCTGAACTAGACAAGAACGCTTCAAATCTCACATTAAAAGAAAAATCTTTTCACGCAGTTGGTTTACTTAAAGAAGCTGCTGCAAAGAAAGATATCGTACTAAAGTTACGTAAAAAGAAATAAAGCAGGTATCATGATACCCGCCACAAATCCAGTATTCATCATACAATAGAAAGCACGCTTCGCATACTTTCTATTGTCGAGAATAATTAGAGCCATTTTAGAGCCAAAGGACATAAAACAACCCCAGAAATGCCCATTTTATCAGCATTTCCGGGGTTTTGTACATTATTCAAACTCAATCGTTCCCGGTGGCTTACTTGTCAAATCATAGAATACTCGATTGACTCCCTTAACCTCATTGATAATTCGGTTCATAACTTTATTAAGGACTTCGTATGGTAACTCAGCGGATTCTGCAGTCATGAAGTCGATTGTCTTTACGGCGCGGAGTGCTACTGCGTAGTCGTAGGTTCTCTCGTCGCCCATTACGCCGACGGAGCGCATATTTGTGAGTGCTGCAAAGTACTGATTGATTTCCTGGTCGAGACCTGCATTCGCGATTTCTTCGCGGTAGATGGCATCAGCATCCTGAACAATCTGTACTTTTTCTGCGGTTACTTCGCCAATAATTCGGATTCCGAGTCCCGGACCTGGGAAAGGCTGACGGAATACTAACTTTTCAGGGATTCCGAGTTCCAGACCGGCTTTTCTTACTTCGTCTTTGAAGAGGTCACGAAGTGGCTCGATGATTTCTTTGAAGTCAACGTAGTCTGGGAGTCCTCCTACGTTGTGGTGGGATTTGATGACTGCGGATTCTCCGCCAAGGCCGCTTTCTACAACGTCTGGGTAAATGGTTCCCTGTGCGAGGAAGTCTACTGCACCGATCTTCTTAGCTTCTTCTTCGAAAATACGGATGAATTCTTCTCCGATTATCTTACGTTTTGCTTCTGGTTCCGTTACGCCTGCTAACTTATCGTAGTATCTCTGCTGTGCATTAACACGAATGAAGTTTAAGTCAAACTGTCCTTCTGGACCGAATACACTTTCTACTTCGTCGCCTTCATCTTTACGGAGAAGACCATGGTCTACGAATACACAAGTTAACTGCTTGCCGATGGCTTTGGATAATAATCCGGCTGCTACGGAGGAGTCTACTCCGCCGGAGAGAGCGAGTAATACTCGTCCATCGCCTACTTTTTCACGAATTTCTTTTACGGTGTTCTCTACAAAGGCATCCATCTTCCAGTCGCCTGCGCATCCGCATACGTTTAATACGAAGTTGGATAACATCTTCGTTCCTTCTACTGTATGAAGTACTTCTGGATGATACTGTATTGCGTATAAGCCTTTGTCTGCGTTCTCTGCGGCTGCTACCGGACAGTCTGCTGTATGGGCGCTGATGGTAAATCCCGGAGCTACTTTGGAAATATAGTCAAAGTGACTCATCCAGCAGATTGTCTTTTCTGATACATCTGCAAAGATTTTAGAATCTTTCTTATCTACGAATACTTCCGTTTTTCCGTACTCGCGTACCGGCGCTGCTTCTACTTTACCGCCAAGGATATGCATCATAAGCTGTGCACCGTAGCATAAACCGAGTACAGGGATTCCCAGTTCAAAAAGTTCTTTTGTATAGGTTGGGGAATCTGCCTCGTAGCAGCTGTTTGGTCCACCTGTTAAGATGATTCCCTTTGGGTTCATTGCTTTGATTGTTTCAATGTTTGTTTTATAAGAATAAATCTCACAGTATACGTTACATTCGCGAACGCGGCGTGCAACAAGCTGATTATACTGTCCACCGAAATCTATTACTATAACGGTTTCTCTTTTCAAAGATGTTCCTCCTGTCTTTTATCATTCTGTACTTTATTCTATAACATTTTCCGTTTGCTTTCTACCCCTAATAAAAAAAATTTTTTCTTTTGCTCAGATAATAGGAGTCCTCCGAGTACTAACAGGATTCCCAATCCGGATAAAAATGTTATTTTTTCATGCAGAATAATGACGGATGTTACCGCTGTTACTACCGGAGCGAGGTAGATATATACGCTTGTTTTGATTGCTCCAAGTATTCTTACTGCCATGTTCCATGTGACAAAGCAGATGGCGGATGCTCCAAGTCCCAAATAGAAAATGTTGAATAGGTATGCCGGTGTGGCGAAACGGGTCAGATTCCATTTAAAATCAAATATAAATAATGCCGGGATCATAAATAGTATTCCATAGAAAAAGGTTCTTCTTGTTGCCTGAACTACAGAATAACCAAAACTTCCTATTTTTTTTGAAAGTACGGAATAAAATGACCATATTATTGCCGCACCAACAGAAAGAAGGTCGCCGATTGGATTTAGGTGCATCGTTGTTCCGCTAAAACTGATCAGGGAAATTCCAATGAGTGCAATCACACACCCCATAAAAAATGCTGGTCGAAGTTTTCCTTCTTCTTTTAAGAAAATGCGTGCTGTAATTGCGGTAAATACCGGTGCGATCGAAACGATGACTCCTACATTCGATGCCTGTGAATAAGTAAGTGCTACATTTTCCATTAAATAGTACAGTGTCATTCCGGTAAGTCCTGCTGCTGCAAATGTCAGTTCCTGTTTCCAGCTTTTTATCGGCAATCGATGGGGATTCATGATCCACAGTAAAATGTATCCCATTACAAAGCGGAAAAATAAAATCTCTACTGGCTGAAATGCCTGAAGCAAGATTTTTGTAGAAATGAACGTTGTTCCCCAGATAAAAATCGTAAAAATGGCAAGAGCATGACCAAATGCTTTTTTATTTTCCATATTTTCCTCCTCTTTAGTTTTTATAATCTTCTCTCACTTTAAATACACTCTCACCATTGTATCTCAAACTTGCAAAAAAGTCATGGGCGAAAAAATATTTTTATTTTGTGTTGACATTTTCTCGTCCTGCATGTATTATTGTATTAATCACTTAGTACAATAATACAGAATTTTATTGTAAGGAATTTATTACATTTTCCTGCAAAATAGAATTGTATCAGATGTGAGATGACGCGCAGCTTGCAGCAAAAATGCCGAGGCATTCTTGAATGTAAGTGTTGATAACTTAAAGGAGGTGTTATAAATGTCTTGGAATCTTGACTCCAGCCGTCCAATTTACGCTCAGATTATCGAGAAAGTATCGCTGGATATTGTATCAGGCAAATATCAGCCAGGCGACAAACTTCCTTCGGTCAGAGATTTAGCTGCTCAGGCGGGGGTAAATCCCAACACAATGCAGAAAGCTCTTTCCGAATTAGAAAGAGAGAACCTGGTTCATTCCGCAAGAACAAGCGGGCGATTTATTACAGAGGATAAAGATATGATTGAGAAAATGAGAGAAGAACTGGCATCTACACAGATTAAAGAATTTTTGAATAAAATGTCACAGATGGGATTTGATTATAACAAAACAATTGCTTTACTTGAAAAGCTTGGAAAGGAGAATCAGGAATGAGTACAATTCTCGAATGTAAGAATTTATCTAAAAAGTATGGACGCAAACTTGCCTTAGACGGTATTAATCTTTCTTTAAATTCCGGTAGGATCATCGGTCTTCTCGGGCCAAATGGAAGTGGAAAGACTACTTTGATTAAGTTAATTAATGGATTACTTGCTCCAACAAAAGGTGAACTTTTCATCAATGGCAATGCACCCGGTGTAGAGACAAAGAAAATCGTTTCCTATTTACCGGAACGCACCTATTTAGACGAAACACAAAAGGTTTCGGAAGCAATTACATTTTTTGAAGATTTTTATGAAGATTTTGACAGAACACGAGCCATCTCTATGTTAGAAAAACTACACATTGATCCAAGTTCCAGAATCAAGACGCTTTCCAAAGGAACAAAAGAAAAGGTGCAGTTAATTCTTGTGATGAGCCGCCACGCAAAGCTTTACTGTCTCGATGAGCCAATCGCTGGTGTAGATCCCGCCGCTAGAGATTATATTTTAAGTACGATTATCAACAACTACGAACAGGATTCTACTATTCTTATCTCTACTCATCTTATTTCCGATGTGGAAAATATTTTAGATGAAGTCGTTTTTATTCAAAACGGTCACATCGTCCTTCAAAATGATGTAGAAGATATTCGTTTTAACCAAGGAAAATCCGTAGATGTATTATTCCGGGAGGTATTCAAATGTTAGGAAAATTATTTAAATATGAATGGCGTTCTATTACAAAGCTTTTACTGCCGATTCATGGGTGTGTTTTATTGTTCGCTCTGCTGTCTCGATTTTACTTTACACTCGGAGGCGGCGTAGAAAACTTACTAAACAGCTCATCCGGTATTATAAGTGTTTTAACAGGATTACTTATCTTCGCCCTTGTTGTTATTATCTCAAGTGTTGTAATATTTACTTATGTGTATATCGGTTATCATTTTTATAAGAAGGTATTCACTGATCAGGGTTACCTTACCAATACACTACCTGTAACTCCAACGCAGCTTTTACTTTCAAAAGAACTGGCTGCAGTGCCATGGCTGCTGATTGATATTCTGATTATTATTATTTCCTGTCTCATCTTAGCCGGCACGAAAGACCTATTCTCCAGTTTTCGTCTTGTCTGGCCTGTTATGCTCAGCCAGATGGGACAGATGCCACTACTTACAGCCTTAACTATTTTTGCCATTATCCTTTCACCATTTCAGATGATCATTATACTGTTTTTCAGTGTAACAGTCGGAAACCTTGCCTCTACTCACAAAGTTCTCGCTTCCATTGCGGTCTATATCGGTATTTATATCCTTCAGCAGATCTTTGGATTCATAGAACTTATAGTAATCGGCTTCTCTGATTATGGTACATTCATGAATGTAGATCTTGCTACGAATGCTGCCATTTCCATTGATACTTATCTTAATCCTGTTCTGGCTGTAAATATTATATTCTGCATCCTCCTTATGATTGCATGTTGGATCGGAAGCAGATATATTTTAAGTAAAAAATTAAATCTTCAGTAACCAAAAACAGCCCTACCCTATGGCAGGGATTCATGCAATGCAATGGAATCGCTGCCATATTTTTACGAACAAGCGTGGGACCTATGGCATAAT
>OGYI01002082.1_pt1 | contig 16473 bp, 15 predicted proteins | sample 1576521 | NCBI WGS metagenome assembly OGYI01 (sample SAMEA3541484, study PRJEB24748) | human gut metagenome | biome: human gut; feature: human-associated habitat; material: faeces | place: China | collected 2012
TATGGCCGCAAAAGCGGTCTAATATTTGTCAAGGTACTTACGTTTTACCGTTTACATGGCTTCGATGGCTATTGGTGCTATTATAAACATTATTTTAGACCCTGCATTTATTTTTGGTTTACATTGGGGTATGAAAGGTGCAGCTCTTGCTACGGTAATTGGTCAGCTGGTTTCTTTTGTGATCAGTATGACTTATTTCTTCCGTACCAAGACATTTAAACTTACAAAGCAGAGTTTTATTCCTGATTTCAAAGCATTTTCAGGCGCTCTAAAGCTCGGAACATCTTCTTTCATTACGCAGATGACTATCGTGATCATCTCGCTGGTCTGCAACATTATGCTGGCAAAATACGGCGCTATGTCCCATTATGGAATAGATATACCGATTGCAATTATCGGTATTGAAAGTAAGGTCTTTACGGTTGTCATTAATTTGGTTGTGGGTATTGTTCTGGGATGTCAGCCAATTATCGGCTATAATATGGGCGCAAAGAATTATGACAGAGTAAGGAAACTCTACAAGTCTATTCTTTTGTGTACTATTGTTATCGGCGTAATTTCTACTTTGTTGTTTGAGTTAGTTCCACAGGCGGTTGTCGGTATTTTCGGGACACCTACCAACATACCGAATCCTCAAGATTACTGGATTTTTGCCGAAAAGACTTTCCGCATATTTCTTGCACTCGTTACTTTTACGTGTATTATTAAGATGACCTCTATTTTCTTTCAGGCGGTCGGAAAACCTGTGCAAGCAGTTATTTCTTCAATGATAAGAGATATTGTTTGCTTTATTCCGCTCATCCTGATTTTGCCTGGATTCTTTGGTATCGAGGGTATTTTATTTGCTGCACCTGTGGCGGATTTTGTTGCTATGATTGTGGCGACAGCTTTGACAGTTGCGTTTATGAGGTCTATGAAACCTGAGCAAGCAAAAATACAGGATGAAACCGTTTTGAAATCTTCAAAACAAGGCGTTATCATAACTATTGGCAGAGAACATGGTTCGTCTGGAAAACAGATTGGCAAGCTGGTAGCTGAAAGATTGGGTATTCCTTTTTATTACAAGGAAATGACCGCACTTGCTGCACAGGAAAGCGGACTTGATAAAGAATTTATCTCTGACATCAATATAAATTCCCCTGCTATGCTGCACAGCCTCTATTTGAGTACAGATGCGGTACAGCAAGCGATTATTGCTCAAGATAAGGTGATTCGTAAAATTGCAGATGAGGGAAGCTGTGTTATTGTCGGCAGAGCTGCCGACTATGTTTTACGGGAATATAAAAATGTTGTCAATATCTTTGTTTATGCGCCCGCAGAGTATCGTATACAGCGTGTTATGCAAGTCTATGGGGACACTTTAGAAGAAGCAAAGAAAAATATTCGCCATTCTGATGAAGCAAGAGCTGCATACTACAAAAATATTTCAGGACAATCTTGGGGAGAGCGACACAATTATGATTTACTTATAGACAGTTCTGTTGGAGCGGAAAGATGTGCGGCGGCAATTTGTCAGTATTTGATGAGCATTAACAGCAAAATGTTTTTTTGAAAACCACACAAACCGTCATTTGTGTTGTTCAGTTTCATATCAGCTTTCCGTATAATAAACGCATCAAATACAGGAGGTTATGATTATGAACACAGATAAAATTTATGCGGAACAGCTCGCGAATGAGTACGCACCCAAAGACACATCGAAGGTAATTGCACTTCGCAAATTAGATGCAAGAGCAAAATTACCGGCTACGATTTTCACTTATACATTCGGTATTATTACATCCTTGATTACAGGGGTAGGAATGTGTCTTTCTATGAAAGTGATTGGAAGTGGTACTACTACAATGTTTGTTTTGGGCGTTATTATTGGTATTATCGGGCTCATTGGAATGGGAATCAATTATCCTATTTACAAGAAAATGTTGGCAAACAGTAAACAAAAGTATGCTTTTGAGATTATGCAGCTTGCTAGGGAAATCGGCGAGAATTAAGAATGTAATGAACAAAAATGAAAGTAAGTATTTTAATACTGCTGTTAAAATGGACAAGGCATTTTTAGCGCTTCTTGAAAAGAAAGATTTTGCTTATATCACCGTTAAAGAAATCTGTGAAGAAGCAGGGGTGAATCGTTCTACATTTTATCTTCATTATGAAACATTGGAAGATTTGCTTTCTGAAAGTATGGAATATATGAATGAGCACTTCCTTGCTTATATGAAACAAGATACGGATGTTTTTATAACAAACATTAAGGAGTGTCCACTAAGTGAATTATATCTAATAACCCCAAAGTATCTGACACCATATTTGAATTATATAAAGGAACATAAGCGCCTTTTTCTAACAGCGACAAAAAATACAAAAGCGTTGCGGTTGGAGGAAAGCTACGATAAGATGTTTCAATTTGTATTTATACCAATATTAGAGCGTTATCAGGTATCTGACGAATACAGAAAATATCTGATGGCATTTTATGTTCAGGGACTTATGGCCATCATTACACAGTGGTTAAAAAATGATTGCAAAGATACGATAGAACAGATCATAGATGTGATGCAGAGATGTGTAAGGCAGCAACTGAATGATAAGGAGGGATTATGAAAGCAGGATTTTACCATTGGAAAACGGGTATATCCGTACTAATGATATGCAAAAAGATGATACGAAACGGTCAGGAAAAATTGAAAGTCGTTTTGTTTCTGTTGCGGTCAATAATATACCCCGTTCCATTGATTTGCTGCATATGACTTATGCACAACAAAGTATCATAGGATCTGGCGGTTATATGCCTGAAGATGTGACAGACGTTCAAAAGATAATGTCTTGTGGGAAATGGGACTTGGAACATAGTATCACACACGAATTTCCGTTAGAGCAGTTAGAAACAGCAATCAGAACTGCAAGTGATGTGAATCGTTCGGGAAATGTAGTTGTAAAAATGATGAAATAGTAGTAAACTGTTTAAATAAGAAAATGGAGCTCGGGAATCCAGCATTTATGCGGATTTCCGGGCTCTTTGTATGTAAAACAAAAATAAAGAATTTGCTTAGAAAATGTTCAGGTTTTTGGATATATTTTGTTTAAATACGAATCGTATCATAGATGCATGAACACAAGGGAGGTATTGCACTTATAGCAGGCTACGGTATAATAGGGATGTTACTTGCATCCTCTCCAGTGGCAGAAAATATTGTGACCGATATGGGAAAATGAAGAGGCATAATGTATGGAGGTTTATGGAAAAGAGAAAGGAAAAGAACGATGTGGATACTTTATGCGGTGGGGTCCTCCTTCTTTGCGGGAATTACAGCAATACTTGCAAAATGTGGGATTAGGAAAACAGATTCTAATGTGGCGACAGCGATACGGACAGTGATTGTACTGCTGTTTTCGTGGTTGATGGTGTTGGTTACGGGAACCGGGGAAGGAATCAGACAGATTGACAGCAGGACTTTCTTGTTCCTCGTGTTGTCGGGATTGGCGACAGGGGCATCCTGGCTGTGTTATTTTCATGCCCTGAAAAAAGGGGATATTAACAAAGTTGTGCCCATTGATAAGTCCAGCACGGTGTTGACAATTCTGTTGGCGCTTATATTTCTTCAGGAAGGAATTTCAGGAGTAAAAATACTGTCCGTCTTGCTGATCGGTGGCGGCACGTTGCTTATGATTGATAAAATGGATAAGGAAACGAATGTACAAAAACAAAGCGGCGGATGGATGATCTATGCGGTTCTGTCTGCGGTATTTGCAAGTTTGACTGCTATTTTGGGGAAGATTGGCATTGCGGGAATTGACTCAAATCTTGGGACAGCAATCCGTACAACCGTGGTACTTGTTATGGCGTGGCTGATGGTGCTTCTTACCGGGAAACAGGGGGAAGTCCGGAGGATAGAGAAAAAAGAACTGATTTTTATCTGTTTATCCGGACTGGCAACGGGGGCATCATGGTTGTGCTATTACCGGGCGCTGCAAGATGGTCCGGCAAGTGTGGTCGTTCCCATTGATAAATTGAGTATGCTGGTGACCATTGCTTTTTCGTGGATTGTATTTCATGAAAAATTGACGAAAAAATCGACCGCTGGAGTGATACTGATTACAGTGGGAACGGTGTTGCTGGCAGTCGTTTAAAGCAGAAAGGCTGAGAGTTTCGAAATTATTTAGAAATTTACCTCTTGTTTGTTTAAGGGCGGGAGCGCTGCATTTTATAATAATAACCAGTTCTAACATGATTGTTTAAAAGGTCTGCCCCAGACTATGATCATCAATGGTCAGGCGGATGTTTTGCGTAGTGAAGGAGAAGCCTTTGGGGAAAAGCTTCGATGTGTCGGTGTGGAAGTAACCGTTTTGTTGGATTAACCGAAAAACCGTTGCATGATAAAAAACGTCCGGATATCTGTTTTGTATGTCATTGTGGATTGCAATAATAAACAAAGAAAAATGAAATACCTTGCATAAAGAAAAAAGTGCGCTTATAATAAATTACAATAAATCTGGAATCAAATAGGAGAGAGACAATGAGTATAAGAGTTGGTATTATAGGTTACGGTAATCTGGGCCGGGGCGTAGAATGTGCCATTTGCCAGAACCCGGATATGGAATTAAAGGTCGTATTTACAAGAAGGAACCCGGAACAGGTAAAGATATTAACAGAAGGCACAGTTGTATGCCGCTTGGAAGAAGCGGCGGCGTGGAAGGATAAGCTGGATGTGGTGATTCTCTGCGGCGGAAGTGCCACAGATTTGCCGATGCAGACACCGGAATATGCCAGACTGTTTAATGTGGTCGACAGTTTTGATACCCACGCCAGAATTCCGGAACATTTTGCCAATGTTGATGCTTCAGCAAAAGAAGGAGGCAATGTTGCCATTATTTCTGTTGGATGGGATCCGGGGATGTTTTCATTAAATCGTATGTATGCGAATGCCATTTTACCGGAAGGAAAAGATTATACCTTCTGGGGCCGGGGCGTCAGTCAGGGACATTCCGATGCGATTCGCCGGATTGCGGGGGTCAAGGATGCGAAACAGTATACCATTCCTGTGGAAAGTGCTCTGAAGGCTGTGCGTGCAGGTGAAAATCCGGAACTGACAACGCGTCAGAAACATACGCGGGAATGCTTTGTTGTATTAGAGGAAGGTGCCGATGCTGCAAAGGTTGAAGCAGAGATTAAAAATATGCCGAACTATTTTTCTGATTATGATACAACCGTTCATTTTATCAGTGAAGAAGAATTGAAGAGAAACCATAGCCGTATTCCGCATGGAGGCTTTGTGCTGCGGAGCGGTGTGACCGGATGGGAGAAAGAAAACAGCCATCTGATCGAATATAGTTTAAAACTGGATTCTAATCCGGAATTTACAGCCAGTGTCATTGTGGCTTATGCCCGGGCAGCTTATCGGCTGGCTTCAGAAGGACAGACAGGCTGCAAGACCGTATTTGATATTGCACCGGCTTATTTAAGTGCAAAAAGCGGTGAAGAACTTCGGGCTTCCATGCTGTAAGTAGAAATTTGCCGGAATTTCTTGAAGATAAGATGGGAACGGCAAAAATTGACACTGATTCAGAGAATATGGAGAAATAAACATTCTGAGACGGTTGCAGCGCTGTTTTTTGGATATAATATAATTAATTGTATGACCGTTCTTTGGTTCGGCCGGGAAGAAGCGAAGAACAAGATGTCAGGAGGAGATGTGAAACATGTGTACGGCGGCAACGTATAAAACAAAGGATCATTATTTTGGGAGAAACTTGGATTTAGAATATTCTTATGATGAGACGGTTACGGTCTCACCGAGAAATTATCCCTTTCATTTTCGGAAGGTGAATGACCTGATGCAGCATTATGCTATGGTTGGTATGGCCTACGTGGTTGAAGATTATCCCCTGTATTATGATGCAACCAATGAAAAAGGACTGAGCATGGCAGGATTATATTTTCCGGGGAATGCACATTATAAGCCAGAAGTCCGGGAAATGAATAATGTGACCACTTTTGAATTGATTCCCTGGATTTTGGGACAGTGCAGGAATATCAGTGAAGTCAGAGTTTTACTGGAACATATAAATATCTGGAATGAAAATTTCAGCAGGGAACTTCCAGCGATGCCGCTTCATTGGATGGTTTCTGACAGAGAAGAAAGCATCGTTTTGGAGGCTGTCGGCGACGGTCTTAAAATCTATGATAATCCGATAGGAATTTTGACAAATAATCCGCCTTTCGACTTTCAGATGTTTCATCTGAGCAATTACATGAATGTATCGGCCGGACAGGCGAAAAACCGATTTTCAGAAGAACTCGACCTGAAAGCCTGCAGTAAAGGCATGGGAGGTCTGGGCCTGCCTGGAGATTTATCCTCAGCCTCCCGATTTGTCAAAGCTGCGTTTACCCGGCTGAATTCGGTTTCGGGGGATTCGGAGTCGGAGAGTATCAGCCAATTCTTCCACATCCTTGGTTCAGTGGACCAGCAGCGTGGCTGCGTACGGTTAGAAAATCAACTGTACGAGATAACGGTATATTCTTCCTGCTGTAACACGGACAGGGGAATTTATTATTATACAACTTATGAAAACAGCCAGATCAGCGGTGTAGATATGTACAGGGAAAATCTGGATGGCAGACAGTTGATCTGCTATCCCTTGATTCAAAATCAGCAGATTTACATGCAAAACTAAAAAAGGCAGACCATTGGTCCACAGGAGTGAGCGGATGGTCTGTCTTTTTTTAAAATTTATTATTTCTTTCCGTCCCAACAATAGGTACAGATTTTTTCACGGTCAATACCGATGGCTTCCAGAAGTCCATCGAGGGACTGATATCCAAGAGAATCAAAGCCCATTTTTTCACAGATAGAGCTAAGCAGACACTTGCCCCTTTCAGTTGACGAATTGGCATATTCCTCCAGATGTTTCTGCCCCTCATCGCCTTCCAACTCCTGAATTGTCCGTCGTGCGATCAAATCCATATCGGAACCATTACTGGAGAAGTTCAAATATTTGCAGCTGTACATGATCGGTGGACAGGCGGAGCGAATATGTACTTCTGTGGCATGGGAATCATAAAGGAATTCAACGGTTTCCCGTAACTGGGTGCCACGGACAATAGAGTCGTCAACAAAGAGCAACTTTTTACCTTCAATCAATTCCTGAACCGGAATCTGTTTCATCTTGGCAACTTGATTACGGATATCCTGATTGGCCGGCATGAAAGAACGGGGCCAGGTCGGCGTATATTTTACAAATGGGCGTGCAAAGGTTTTTCCACTCTGCATGGAGTAGCCAATGGCATGAGGAATCCCTGAGTCAGGAACACCGGCCACGTAATCCACATCCGGGAGGGTTCCGGCTTCCATCTCATCACGGGCCATGATCTCGCCGTTGCGATAACGCATGACTTCAACATTGACACCTTCATAGTTGGAATTCGGATATCCATAGTAGCTCCAGAGGAAGGCACAGATTTTCATATCTTTTCCCGCAGGTGCCAGAGTTTCATAATGATCGGAATCCATAAATAAAATTTCCTGAGGCCCGAGTTCATAGACGCTTTCATATCCAAGTTTCGTATAAGCGAAGGACTCAAAAGAAACGCAGTGTCCGTTGTCGCTCCTTCCGATCAGAACCGGCAGGCGACCAAGCTTATCTCTGGCAGCGATAATGCCGTCTTTGGTCAGAATCAGAATGGTTGCAGAACCGTCGATCAGCTCCTGGGCATGACGAATGCCGGAGACCAGGTCTTCTTTCTGATTGATGAGCGCCGCAATTAATTCAGTGGAATTGACTTTACCTGAGCTCATGGCCATAAATTGGTGACCATGGTCAGAGAAATACTGTTTGATAAGTTCATCCGCATTATTAATGATACCGACCATTGTGATCGCGTACAATCCCAGATGGGAACGCACTAAAAGCGGCTGGGGATCGGAATCGCTGATGCAGCCGATGCCGGAGCAGCCGTGAAAGTCGTACAGATCTTTTTCAAATTTTGTACGAAAAGGGGTATTTTTGATGTTGTGAATCTGGCGCTGAAACCCCTGCTCTGTATCATAAATGATCATACCGCCTCGCCGGGTCCCCAGATGTGAGTGATAGTCAACTCCAAAAAAAACGTCAAGCACACAATCCTGCTTTGAAGTGACGCCAAAAAAACCACCCATGGTTTGTTCCTCCTTTAAAAATTAAGTCGTATTTTATTGTATATGAAAATCCTGTTTTATACAATGGGGTGACTTTTATTTTTTTTTGTGCTATAATATTTCAATAATGCCGTTTTATGCTTAGAGAGGGATGAAGGGCGGAAAAACAGAAAATGTGAGGTGTTCATATGCTCAATAAAGATAAAATTCAAATTATGAGCCGCTGTGCCATGTATGAAAAGGGGCAGGGCAAAGATGATCTGGCAATCAACCGGTATTTTCAGGGGGATTATGTCCGGCTGAATACATTAAAAACATTGATTGGAGTGACCATAGGTTTCGTGATGTGCCTGGGACTCTATCTGGTGCTGAAAGCGGAATATTACATGGAAAATATTGTCGGAATGGACTTTCTGGCCTTTGGAAAGAGCATATTGAAATATTACGTCATTGTTCTGATTATATTTGCTGTGATCAGTATTCTGTTTTACGGATGGAAATATGCGGATACCCAGAAGCGGGTGCGATGGTATTATAAAGACCTGCAGAGCCTGGATGAGATTAATGAAGGAAGCGATAAAAAGAATTTGACGGAGGACAATAAATAATGACAAATTTGTTAGTATTAAAAGAAAAAGTTGTAGGTTTTTATAAAAATTTTGAATACCCGATTCAGATTGTTGGAAAATTTATTCTGGCGATACTGGCTTTCAATTACATTAATAATGATCTGGGATATTTTGAGGCATTGACAGGGATAGTTCCGATGCTGTTTTTGTCTGTTATTTGTGCGGTTGTCCCGGTAGCTATATTTGTGCTGATTTTTGCGCTGGTCGTATTGCTCCATCTGTTTAAATTGTCGATGGTGCTGTCGGCTGTTGCCCTTGTTGTATTTTTACTATTCTATTTTATCTATTTAAAATTTGCTCCGGACCAGGGAATTCTTATCGTTCTTTATCCGGTACTGGCCCAGTTTAATCTGCATTACATGATTCCGCTGGTTGGTGCGATGGCCTTTAATCCCTTTGCGGCACTGCCGATCGCCTTTGGTGTCATATTTATGAAGGTCATTGGTTATCTGCAGGAAGCAGCCAGCCTGGGAGATCCGGGAACGGATGTTAAAGAGATCATGACAAGCTATCAGTACATTTTTGATAAATTGTTCGCAGACAGAGAGATGGTTGCATATATTGTGGTATTCACTTTAGTTATTCTCATTGTTTATGGAATTTCACGTTTGGCTGTTGACTATTCCTGGTATATTGCCATCGGTGTGGGTACTCTGGTGAATGTCATTGGTCTGGCAATGCAGGCTTCCGGTATTGAAGGGATGAGTGTCGTTATGGTGATTATCGGCTCAGTCATCGGTGGGCTTCTGGCGGCAGCAGCCCAGTTCATGGGATGTACACTGGACTATGCCCGGAAAGAATCTCTTCAATTTGAAGATGATGATTATTACTACTATGTTAAAGCGGTTCCGAAGATTCAGATCACACAAGCAGAACGGACTGTAAAAACCTATGGAAAGAAGTCTAAAAAAGCGAAAAAAACTAAAAAAGGTTCCGGGCATGAGGAAGAAATGATGGTTGCGGCAGAAGGTTCAGGAAGAACAAAAGAACAGAAAACACAGATCTATGAGGATTTGAAACCGGAAAAAACTGTATCGGTACAGAAACCGGTCAATGACTTTGATGAACTGTCTTTTGATGGCTTTGATTTTGATGAATTAGACCAGAAATAAGATATGTCCGTCGGGGACAGATTGTTACTGTAAAGGAGGTGCGGCATGGGAGCGATTGCAGATTGGGTGAGTCGTATGGTATCATTTATACCTGCGATACGATTGAATAATGTATTGGAAATACTCATTATCAGTGTATTGATCTACTATATTTTAATCTGGATTCGGGATACACGGGCCTGGACTCTGCTAAAGGGAATTTTAGTTATCTGTGCTTTTATGCTGTTTGCCTATGTATTTCAGATGGATACGATCCTGTGGTTGTTCCAGAATTTGATCAGTGTAGCGATCATTTCTATTTTTGTCTTGTTTCAGCCGGAACTCCGTCGGGCTTTGGAACAGCTTGGACGAAAAAATATTCTGTCCTCCTTTTTTAATCTGAGCGGCAGTGGGGCGGCTGATGAGCAGACGGTAAAGACCGTTGAAAAGACAAAATCAGAAATTATAAAGGCCTGTATGGAGATGTCGAAGGTTCGCACAGGCGCTTTGATCGTTATTGAGCAGGATGTTCAGCTTAGTGAATATGAGCGTACAGGTATTTTTCTGGATTCGCTGGTGAGCAGTCAGCTCTTAATTAACATTTTTGAACATAATACGCCGCTGCATGACGGCGCTGTGTTTATACGCAATAACCGTATTGTGGCTGCAACCTGTTATCTGCCTTTATCAGATAATATGCTTCTCAGTAAAGAATTGGGAACCCGTCACCGGGCCGGAGTGGGAATCAGTGAGGTGTCGGACAGCATTACGCTGATTGTATCGGAAGAGACAGGAATGATTTCCGTTGCGCATGATGGTATGCTTTTCAGAGGCTTAAGTCAGGAGGAGCTTCGCGAACAGCTCAGTACGCTGATGAAAAATCAGGATGCACCGAAGCGCAGCCGATGGAGGAGAATCATTAAAAATGAAAAAAAGCTAACGGATAATTTAGGCATGAAAATAATATCCTTATTATTGGCGATTGTCTTCTGGCTTGTTGTCGTGACGATGGAGGACCCGGAGCAGACCAAACCTCTGGAGCTTCCCGTTACAAAGATCAACGAAGAATTAATTCGTGAAAATGATAAAACCTATGAAGTTATTGAAGGCAATACGGTGACAATCACTGTCCGTGCCCGACAGTCAATTTTAAAAGACCTGACAGCGAAGGATTTTGAAGCTGTGGCGGATTTTGCCAACCTTTCTTTTACCGGCGCTGTGCCGATAGAGATCACAGTGTTACGTAATGCCAATCAGGTGACGATTGAGAGGGGAGCCAATACGATGATGCGGGTCAGCATCGAAGATCTGGCGACTGTGGATAAGATGGTGTCGACTAAGGCCGAAGGAACGGTCATTACCGGTAAGGCTTTGGGAAGCATCTCCGTGGAACCAAATATGATTCGTATCGAAGGTGCAAAGACGACGATTGACCGGATTTCCAGTGTTTATGCGGTGGTCAATGTGTCTGGGATTTCGGAGGACTGCTCCTTTGTGGTGGAACCGGTACTTTATGATTCCAATGGCAATAAGATTGACAGTACGGATATTACTTTCAGTGAAGATAGTTTAAAAGTGAATGTAAGTCTGCTGGACACGAAAACCGTACCGGTAAGGTGGAATATTGATGTCAGTCCGGCTGAGGGCTATGGCATCGAATCCTCGGATTATACTCCGTCAGAGGTGGATATTGCCGGAAGTCCGGAGGTACTGGATGCCATTGATGAGATTGTATTGGATGATTATTCGGCGGAAGATATTTCGGAGAATCAGGAAGCGGAAGTAGATTTGGAATCCATTGTCAAAGGACTGGGGGCCGCGTTGGCTCGTCCGGATACGGATAAAACGGCGAAACTGGCTGTGAAGGTGGAGCCTTATAATCGAGTCGGCGGAACTGTTGCATTTGATTCGGTTGAATTGACGGGAAAAGACGATAACTATAATTATTCAATCATTGGCGATACATCTATTTCCTATACACTATATGGGTTGGATGCGGACATTGAGACGGCAGAACGTTCAAAAATGAAATTCAGTCTGGATGTTACGGGACTGGAGCCGGGAACGCATACGGTCAATCTTCAGATGACGACAAGTCAGGAGATATCGCTGGCAGCAGAAGTCCCGGTAAAAATAAAAATAGATTCTAAGTAAAAAATAGTTGCCATGACGCTTAAAAAGTGGTAACATTTTAGATGTTCGGAATTTTGACGAAAGACCGGGTATAAATTGCAGGGAGAGATTGTATATGGTAAGCGATAAAATTAAAATCACAAATCCTTCAGGGCTACACCTACGACCAGCCGGAATTTTCTGCAAAGAAGCGATGAGATTTAAATCACGGATAACATTTGGAGCTAAGGGAAGTACAGCTAATGCAAAGAGCGTATTGAGTGTTCTCGGAGCTTGTGTCAAATGTGGAGATATCATCGAGCTATGCTGCGACGGCGAGGACGAGGAATTGGCTTTGGAAGCTATGCGGGGAGTCATCGAAACCGGCCTGGGCGAGTAGTGTTGATCATGAATATATCTAAGTGTGTTTAAAGAGTATTGCTTCTGCAATACTCTTTATTATTTTTTATTTAGGAGGAAGAAAGAATGTTAAATTATCAAAAGTATAAACACGTACCCGTATTAGATTATAAAGAACGTCAGTGGCCGAATAAAGAGATTCAGAAAGCTCCAATCTGGTGCAGCGTGGATCTGCGGGATGGTAATCAGGCGTTGATCGAACCTATGGTGGTTGAAGAAAAGCTGGAATTCTTTAACTTGCTCGTAAAGTTGGGATTCAAGGAAATTGAGATTGGTTTTCCTTCCGCATCCCAGTTGGAATATGATTTTCTGCGGACATTGGTAGACCGCAAGATGATTCCTGATGATGTACGTGTGCAGATTTTGTGTCAGTGCCGTCAGCATCTGATTGATAAATCCTTTGAAGCTATTAAGGGTATCAAGAACGTCGTCTTCCATATTTATAATTCCACATCCACACTTCAGAGAGATGTGGTATTCCACATGAACCGGGAAGAGATTAAGCAGATTGCCATTGAGGGAACCCGAATGGTCAAGGAAGGCGCCAAGAATTTTGACGGTAATCTCTGGCTGGAATATTCTCCAGAAAGTTTTACAGGAACAGAGATGGATTTTGCGCTGGAAGTGTGCGAGGCAGTCAAAGAAGTATGGCAGCCGACGGTTGAACGTCCGATCATCTTCAATCTTCCGGCGACGGTGGAGATGAATACGCCGAATGTTTATGCTGACCAGATTGAATGGATGAGTAGCCACTTTACTGAACGAGAAAAGATTATTCTGAGCATTCATCCGCATAATGATCGGGGCTGCGGTGTTGCGGCAACAGAACTGGCACTACTTGCCGGAGCTGAACGAGTAGAAGGTACGTTGTTTGGAAACGGAGAACGTACCGGAAATGTAGATATTTTAAATGTTGCCTACAACATGTTCTCCCAGGGTATTAACCCAGAACTGAATATAGAAAATGTGAATGAAATTATCGAAGTGACAGAACGCTGTACAAAGATGGGGGTTCCACCGAGACATCCATATGCGGGCAAACTGGTATTTACGGCCTTTTCCGGTTCCCATCAGGATGCGATCAGCAAAGGTATGCAGGCGCTTCATGAAAGGAATTCTGCGATATGGGAAGTTCCGTATCTGCCGATTGATCCATCGGATGTGGGTCGTGAATACGAGCCGCTGGTGCGTATCAACAGCCAGTCCGGCAAGGGCGGTGTAGCCTTTGTCCTGGAACAGTATTATGGCTTCAAGCTTCCAAAGGAGATGCACAAAGAACTGGCCGACAAGATTCAGGCCATGTCCGAGACCCAGGGCGAAGTATCACCGGAACAGATTATGGATACTTTCCGAAATATGTATATTGACGCAAAAGAACCGCTCCACTTCCGCAAAGCGCGAATTGAAGATATCAGTGATGATCAGGGCAAATACGATACAAAAGTTATTCTCACATATACAGATCACGGCGAAGAAAGAGTTATCGAAGGCTTCGGCAATGGACCAATCGATGCGGTAAAACATGGTCTCTGTCGGCAGTCTGGTTTCCATACAAAACTGACCATGTATCACGAACATGCGTTGACACTTGGTTCCGATTCTCAGGCGGCCAGTTACATCGAGCTTGTTAATTCGGATACAGGGGCTTCCGCTTATGGTGTGGGTATCAGTTCCAATATTAACCGTTCTTCCTTCCGCGCAATCTTCAGTGCTCTGAACCGGTTGTTCTATCCGGAAGCTTAGGATATGTCATATGAAGAATATCATGATTGAAACGTCTCGTTTAATTCTCCGGGAATTTGTCCCGGAGGATTTGGCGGGACTTTACTGTTTATATGAAGAAAGTGATACACAATTTCTGGAACCTTTATCGGAAAACCGGGAAGAAGAACTGGAAAAACTGAAAAGCTATATTCATTATATTTATGGATTTTACGGCTTTGGTCTCTGGGCGGTCTGCCTGAAGGAAAATGGCCGTCTCATTGGACGCTGTGGTCTGCAGGTTGAATTTATTGGAAATCAGGGTGAATATGAGTTGGGATACATGATCTCTGGCAGGTATCAGAGGATGGGCTATGCCAAAGAAGTTGTCAAAGCTATTCTGGGATATGCGTCGGAAGAGTTGGAAGCGCCGAGAGTTATCCTGCGTATTCATACTGAAAATCGGCCTTCCAGGCATTTCGCAGAACAGATGGGCTTTCATTTATCGACGCAAAGATTGGATAAAGAACCGGATATCCGCCTATATGTTTACGACTTGTGAATAAAAAGTTAATAAAATATTACAAAAACACTTCAAATTTTGTGCGAAGTATGTTAGAATATAGAAGATATTTTATAATTAAGATTTTGAAAGGGACATGTTATGAACAAGAAGCTTATCCTTTTTATGACTTCATTGTCATTAGCGGCAGCGCCGATGGGCGTTTTCGCCAGTGAATATAACGGGCCTACAGTCTCCATTGAAGCTGTGGAGGAGCGGGCAACTCTCCAGGCCGCTACCGGCGAGTACCGGTCCTGGAAACAGTATGACAGCCGATGGGGCAGTCAGCGTTTGGGTTCCAGTTCAGATACGATGGCTGGCTATGGATGCCTTATAACGGCTATCGCCACATTGATGGTGCATTCTGGCTGTGCCGATGAAAATGGCGTGGATCCGGGGAAATTATGTACATATTTAAGTAACAACGGAGGTTTCACATCCAATGGCGAACTTTACTGGGCTAAAGTAGACGGTGCCGTCGAAGGGTTTTCATTGGCCAGTTGGAAAGTAGCTCTTTCAGGAAGCCGTTAGGATAAAGTGGCTCAGATAAAGAGCTATCTTGACAGGGGATATTATATTGTTGTTTCCGTTGGACACGGTGAACATTGGGTTGCTGTAGATTCTGTAGACGGGAACAGTAATGTTAATATTTTTGACCCGGGTTATTCCTATACGAAATTATTTGGAAACTATTCGGATGAAGGCATTACCCGTATCGCCCTATTCTCAGCTAATGGCGGCGGCAATGGCAGTATAGACGTTCCGTCCAATAATCCAACGATGGAAACTTACAACGCCACAGGTAAGGTAAACGTAGGAGCATCCTATTTGAATGTACGTCAGGGCGTTGGTACCGATAAGGGATATCTGACAGATAGTGTCGGAAACCGGATCACGCTTCAGAATAATGAAAGCGTGACGATTACCGGTAGAGGAAATGACAGTTCAGGAAATCTCTGGTACCGTATAGCAATCAATGGTCTGACCGGTTATGTCTTTGGAGCATATATTGAGATTACAGGTAATAATACCAATACACCGTCGGAAGAAAAACCGGCCAAGGTGAATGCCAGCTATGTCAATATTCGCAGCGGCGCCGGTACAAACTATTCTGTAGTTGCAGTGGCTTCTCAGAATGAAGAGATTACTGTACTGGGCGAAGAAACCGATGGCTCCGGAGCAAAATGGTACAAGATTAAATATAATGGAACGGTAGGTTATATGCATTCCGATTATGTGACTCTGGATCAATCGAATAACAATAACAATACGACCGATTATCCGGAAAAAGCAGCTAAAGTCAACGCAAGTTCTGTCAATGTCCGCAGCGGTGCCGGTACAAATAACGGAGTTGTTGCAACACTGGCTCTGAATACGCCATTGACTGTTGTTGGTGAAGAAAAGGACGGCAGCGGAACAACCTGGTATAAGGTTAAGTATAACGGCGGTGAAGGTTATATGCATTCTGATTATGTAACCATCAGCGGCGATAATAACAATAATAATAACAATAACGGCGGTACGACCACAGAGCCTCGGACAGGTACGGTAAATGGTGATTATGTCAACGTCCGTACAGGTGCAGGAACAGATAACAGCCGGGTGACCAGTTTGAGCAACGGCACAGCCGTAACGATTGTCGGCGAAGAAAAAGACGGCAGCGGAGCAACCTGGTATAAGATTAATTATGCGGGTGGTTCGGGCTATATGCACTCTGATTATATTACGGTGAACGGCGGCAATAACAACAATAATAATAACAGCGGTTACGAAAAGAAATCGGGAACTGTCAATGCAAGTTCTGTCAACGTCCGCAGCGGTGCCGG
>OGYI01002086.1_pt1 | contig 16422 bp, 15 predicted proteins | sample 1576521 | NCBI WGS metagenome assembly OGYI01 (sample SAMEA3541484, study PRJEB24748) | human gut metagenome | biome: human gut; feature: human-associated habitat; material: faeces | place: China | collected 2012
GATGATGGGACGGCTGCAGGATGTGACGATGGGGCTGGAGATAGTGAGGAAGGTTAAGAATAGGAGAGTAGATGATGATTTATAAAAAAATAATAAAGAGAATAATGGATTTTACATTATCTCTAATGGGGTTAATTATTTTAGCAGTACCAATGTTAATCGTTGCGGCCGCTATTAAATTGGAATCAAAGGGTCCTGTGATTTTTAAACAGGATCGAATTGGATATAAAGGCGATGTATATAAAATGTATAAGTTTCGGAGTATGTGTGTAGGTGCGGAAAAAGGAGGAGTTTATTCCGATAAGACAGATACTCGGGTAACAAAAGTAGGAAAATTTATAAGAGCAACTAGTATTGATGAATTGCCACAATTAGTGAATGTACTCAAAGGAGATATGTCATTAGTTGGATTTAGGAGTCCGTTAACGTATCATCCATGGACGTGGAGTGAGTACACAGAAGAACAGAAAAAAATGTTTGATGTACGTCCGGGAATAACTGGATGGGCACAAGTAAATGGCAGGAAAACTGTTGAATGGAATAAACGTATTGAACTCAATGTTTGGTATGCAGAACATGTTTCGTTTCTTTTAGATATGAAAATACTTTTTTTGACGATCTTTAAGGTACTTATAAATGCAGATAACGAAAATGTTGGTAAAACAGTAAAAAAATAATTTTTAAGGGGAAAATATGGCATTAAAATTGATGTACATAACAAATGAGCCTGAGATTGCACAAATTGCAGAATCTTCAGGGGTAGATAGGATATTTGTTGATATGGAATATATTGGAAAATCAGACAGGCAAGGTGGCATGGATACAGTACAATCTTTCCATACTCTAGAAGATATCAGAAAAATATCAAATGCAATTCGTACAGCCGAACTATTAGTAAGAATTAATCCTATTCATGATGCTACATATAGGTATAGTTCCTCTAAGGAAGAGATTGATGCAGCTATAGCAAATGGAGCACAGATATTAATGCTACCATATTTTAAAACCGTAGAAGAAGTACAAGAATTTTTAATGATAGTAAATGGTAGAGTAAAAACAATGCTGTTGGTGGAGACTCCAGAAGCTGTTGAAATCATAGACGATATTTTAAAATTAGACATAGATGAAATTTTTATTGGCTTAAATGATTTAAGTCTTGGATATGGAAAAAAATTCATGTTTGAACTGTTAACAGATAATACAGTAGAGACGTTATGCCAAAAATTTAAAAAAAAGGGAATACCGTATGGATTTGGAGGAATTGCAGCTCTTGGCAAGGGAATGTTACCTGCAGAAAAAATTATAGCAGAACATTATAGACTTGGATCGACAAATGTAATATTATCGCGTAGTTTTTGCAATACTAAGATAGTTAGACATTTAGGCGAAATAAGTCTTATTTTTATGAATGGAATAAGAGAAATAAGAGAGTACGAAAAAATGGTTGCAGTTCATAGTGATTTTTTTCAAAACAATATTGAAGAAGTTAAAAGGGGAGTGGATGCAATATTGGAGGCTATTAAATGAGATTATTAATATCTGGGGCTATCTCTTGGACTGAAAAACAGGTTACAGAACTGGAAGCGTTAGGGCATGTAATAACTTATATTCAAGATGAACGTGTTCCATTGAGAACACAGGAAATTGATGAAGAAAATATAGATGGCGTAATTTGTAATAGTTTGTTTTTATATAATAACATATCTGAATTTAAAAATTTAAAGTATATTCAATTGACAAGTGCAGGATTCGATAGAGTTCCATTAGACTATATTAAAGAACATAATATAAAAATATATAATGCTCGTGGTGTATATAGCAAACCCATGGCTGAATTTGCATTAAGTGGAGTTCTGCAGTTGTACAAAAAAAGCTATCATTTTTTCGAAAACCAAAAAAAACATATATGGAAGAAGTATAGAGACATTATAGAGTTGGCGGATAAGTCGGTCTGCATTATAGGATGCGGGAGTGTTGGAAAAGAATGCGCAAAACGATTTAAAGCCTTTGAGTGTAAAGTGTATGGAGTAGATCTATATCCAAAAGAAGATGATAATTTTGATAAGATCTTTCATTTGAATGAATTGGAAATTATTTTGCCTCAAAGTGATGTAGTAGTATTAACGTTACCATTAACAGAAAAAACGAAGTATTTAATAAATGAATACCGATTAGGACTCTTAAAAAGAGATGCTATTTTAGTTAATATCGCACGCGGAAAAATTGTGGATACAGAAGCACTTATTGCTAGATTACCAGATTTAGGTGGTGCAGTTTTAGATGTATTCGAGGAAGAACCATTGTCCTCTGACAGTTTGTTGTGGAGAGTAGAAAATGTAATAATAACACCTCACAGTAGTTTTATTGGCGAGGGAAACAGAAATAGATTGCAGAAATTAATATTACATAATATGGAGACGTATAAGAATGAATAAGAAAGAATTTGTGAATATGATGGTTCAGCACCCTGAGTTGGAGAGTGATTTATTTATTAGAGGTTTTTTAATTACAGACAAAAAATTTAATAGTCTTGATGATTTCCCATTTTATGGAAATTGGAAAGTAGAGGAATTTGCAGGTTTTTATTTTATGTCTCATAGACTAACAGGGATGCATTTGTATGAAACAGATAATGGAAATGCATTTTTTATTATGGGACATGCATATAATCCATTTACCATGGAATATGAAGAAAAAACAATTCTTAAACATATTGCTGAAGCTTACGGAACACCAGAATATATGGAACGTGTGAATGATATTACAGGAGTTTTTGTATATGGTTGTATTGTTAATGGAACGTTAGAATATTTAGTAGATCCTTCAGGAATGCAATCAGCATGTACTGGAAAAGTAGGAGGGAATTTTTTTATTTCCTCTCATGCACAACTGATTGGGGATTTATGTAACTTAGAAATGGATTCTTTTGTAAAAGAGTTAATCAATTATAAATGGTATGGCAGAGTTATGGGGCCATATCTGCCAGCAGATCTTACACCGTTTAGCGAATTGAAACGTATTGTACCGAGTATTTTATACAGTTATAATGGCAAAATTTCTCATAAAAGATATTGGCCGTTAAAGGAAATTAAGGAAGTAGCAGATGAGTATGAATATAATCAAACAATTCATCAAGCTGCTGACATTTTAAAAAATAATATGATATTAATATGTAAAAAATGGAATAAACCATGGATTTCATTAACAGGTGGGATTGATAGTAATACAACTTTTGCAGCTTGTAATGGTAATTATGATAAGTTTGAAACGTTTAGCTATATATCAGCAGAAAAAGAAATTCCGGATGCAGAGGCTGCAAAAACTATAGCTTCACATTTCGGACTAAGACATCATGAATACCATATTCCATCAGATAATAAAGATTTAGATTTATTTGAAGAAAAAAGAGAACTTTTTCGTCATAATAATGGATATATTGCTGAATTATATGATAATGAAGCAAGAAAAAAGTTCTATTTGAGAGAAAATACGTCTTGCGATGTAGAGGTTAAATCCTGGGTTTCTGAGACTATTAGAGCTTATTGGTATAAACACTATGGGAGAAAATCTTTTCCAAAACTTTCTGGTAAATTGTATAGAAACCTTTATAAAATATTCCTTACTAACAGAAAACTTGCGCATAAAATTGATGGTATTTTTGAAAAATATATAAAGGAATTTGAGTATGATAAAATACCAGATTCTTATCCAACTGCAGATATGCATTATAATGAAGTAACATGGGGAAGTTGGGGCGGATTAAATATTTCTGAGATGAAATATTGTTTTGATATAACGTTTATTTACAATAATAGAAGATTTCTTGATTTAATGTTTAGGGTTCCTCTGGAAAAAAGAATCTCTGATCAACATCATTTGGATATGAAGAAATATTTAAATCCTGAATTATCGGATATGAATATACGTGTTGTTAATCTGAAAGAGACAGATTTTAGAGCATTTGCATTAAATGTAATTTTTACAATGAATTCTATTTTACCATTTTGATTATGATTGAAAGCGTAGGAAAGATAGTAATGAAAGTATTGTTGACTGCTACTGTGCAAAGTCATATTTGTCAATTTCATAGACCGTTAGTTGAGGTTTTACATGAAAAAGGATATGAAGTGCATGTGGCTGCTAAAGATAATTTGGCAGAAAAAAATGGATTAAAATTAGACTTTGTTGAAAAAGTATATGATATTCCGTTTTCACGTTCTCCTAAAAGTAAGGATAATCTAAAAGCTTATAAAGAATTAAAGAAAATTATTGATCAAGGACAATATGAGGTGATCCATTGTAATACCCCAATGGGAGGAATTGTAACACGTCTTGCTGCAAGAAAAGCAAGAAAACGAGGAACAAAAGTATACTATACTGCACATGGATTTCACTTTTATAAAGGGGCACCGATAAAAAATTGGATAGTATTTTATCCGATTGAAAAAATGTTTTCAAAGCTGACAGATGTATTAATAACAATCACCCACGAGGACTACAGACTGGCAAAGGAGAAGTTCTATTGTCAGGTAGAGTATATCCACGGTGTCGGTGTCGATGAAAAGAGATATTATCCGGTGAGCAAAGAAGAGCAGCTGAAGATTCGTAAGGCGTTGGGGTTTGCTCCGGAGCAGAAAATTATTCTTTGTATTGGCGAACTACTTCCAAATAAAAATCAGCAGATGGCAATTCAGATGATGGAGAAGGTGGTAAAGAGGTTTCCAAATGCGAAGTTATTATTGGCTGGTAATGGGCCCGAGAAGGATAATTTGGAGAGTCTGATAAAAAAACTAGGACTTGAGAAGAGTATTGATATGCTTGGCTACTGTACATATTTGGAAAAGTATCAGCGAATTACGGATGTTTTGGTTGCTTGTAGCAAGAGAGAAGGTCTGCCATTGAATCTAGTTGAAGCAATGCTGACAGGTAATTCAGTCGTGGCTAGTGTGAATCGTGGACATAGAGAATTAATAAAGTCCGGCAAAAATAGTTATCTCGTAAATGGTATTGATGAAATGGCTGAGAGGGTTATAGCTTTGCTAAATGATAATGAATTGAGGGAATCTGTGGGCAAGTGTGCTAAGGAATATGCACACAGCTATGGCTATGCAAATGTAAAAGAAGAGTTAGAGAAGATTTATTTTGGAGAGAGAAGTTATGGATGATAAACCATTGATTTCTATTTTAATGGGAATATACAACTGTGCAGATACTTTAGAAGAAGCGGTTGAGTGTATCATTAATCAGACATATGAAAAATGGGAATTAATCATGTGTGATGACTGTTCTAAAGATAACACGCTTCAAGTTGCGAGGAGGCTTGCTGAGAAAGATGCTAGGATTGTTGTGATTCATAACGAAGAGAATCGCACATTAGCTCCAACATTAAATCATTGTCTTCAGTATGCAAAGGGCGAATATATTGCAAGAATGGATGGCGATGATGTATGTGCATTAGATAGATTAGAAAAAGAACTAAATTTTTTAGAAGCACATCTAGAATATGCATTGGTTAGCTGTGATATGAATTTGTACGATTCTCAGGGAATTTATCGTGTAATCCATAATATGCAAAGGCCTACAAAAGAGAGTTTGGTTCGGGCATCACAGTTTTGTCATGCAGGATGTATGATGAGAACGAAAGTTTTAAAAGAACTTGGAGGATACAGCGAAGCAGACAATCGTAAACGAGTAGAAGATTATGATTTGTGGGTACGATTATATGCAGCAGATTATGAAGGATATAACATTCAGGAGCCGTTATATTCCATGAGAGATGATAGAAATGCACTTTCAAGAAGAACGTTCCATAATAGATTAAATGAGAGTAGTGTAAAACTTCAGGCGATTACTAGTTATGGATTAGATGTTTCAAGTTATTGTCAAGTTTTACTTCCAATAATAAAGGCTTTAGTTCCGCCCAAAATCCAAAGTTTTATACATCGAAACATGAAGCGTTAATTATTTGAAAGGGAATGGAATATGGCAGTATATATATTTGTGTTAGTGGCAGTTGCTATTTTAGGCTTATTAGAATATCAACATCGTTATTCTGTGGCGAGTAATAATCATGAAAGTAACAAAAAAAGAATAAATATCTATTTGATATTAATAGTAGCGGTATTCTTGTTTGTAGGAGGATTTCGATATCAAGTCGGAACAGACTTTTTGACATATTATCAAGGTTTTTCATGCAGTTGGGAAGTACTGTTATATAAATTTTGCACACTGGATGAACCTTTAATTTTTCTTATTACAAATCTCTGCAGAACAATTTGGAATGAAGGTGTACTTGTAATATTTGTTGAACATGCAATTACAGTTTTGCTAGTTATAAAGGGAATCAGAGATTGGGAAGATAAATCAATAACCTTCCCGTTGCTCATGTATATAGTAGCTTGTAGTTGGACAGGTTCCTTTAATGGAATACGTCAAGCCTTGGCAGGAGCTATTATCTTTGCATTTTCAAAACAAATAGGTAAATGGTGGTGGCTGAGATATGCTTTAGTTTGTTTTGTCGCATATTTAGTTCACAACACTGCTATTTTCATATTACCAATCCTATTATTGGCACATAGAAAAATTGATTTGAAACAAATCTTTATTATTTCAGGTGTAGCAGTCCTAATGCCATATTTTGCAACTGTTGCATTGAGTTTGACTAATAGCTCTTTGAATACACATTATGCTCAACACTCAATAAATATACTGCGAGTAGCGATATCTATTGTACCAATGCTTATGTTATTGTTTACAAGCAGAACATTTCGTGAAGAGAATAATTTCTTGGCGAATATGATAATATTCAATGCTTTAATCTCTTTTACAACGAGAAATAGTGCGTTGTTATATCGATTTGCAGACTATACCGATATGTACTTAATGTTGTTTATACCAAAACTTTCTTCTATTTTTGCGAGAAATTCTAAAAATATTTACAGAATTATAGTTTTCGCGTTGTATTTTTTATATTTTTTTACAGAGGTTCAGAGTGGAAATGGTAATATAAATAACTTTCAATGGGTATTTAGTCATATAGGTGAATAACGGAACTAATAATTATTTAAAATGGTCATGGGTGTTTTCGATGGAAGATTTAGTAACGATAATAATTCCGGTTTATAACACGGGTAGTTTCTTGGATAGATGTATTAAAAGTGTTTTAAATCAATTATATTTAAATATTGAAATTATATTAGTAGATGATGGTTCTACAGACGGTAGCGCACAAAAATGTGATGAGTATGCATCGTTGGATAGGCGGGTTAAAGTAATACATAAAGCTAATGGTGGAGTTAGTAGTGCTAGAAATGTTGGATTAAATGCGGCAAAAGGTAGATATATATCTTTTGTGGATGCGGACGATTGGATAGAGCCATCTTTTATAGGGTGTCTAGTGGCTAATATGATTGAAACAAAAGCGGATTTATCTGCTGTTTGTTTCAAATATGAGTACGGTCATGGATGTGAAACTAACTTTACTGTCTATGCAGAGTATCAGACTTTTATTTATGAGAAGGAGGATTTGTGGAAGCAAATTCTTTATTCTACAAAAATTGGGGGATTTTTATGTAATAAACTCTTTAAGAAAGAGTTTATTACGCAAATGTTAGATGAAAAGTTACATTACTGCGAAGATTTTGTTTTCACAGCAGAGTATTGTAGGAATGTGAAAAAGATGGTATTTGTGGATTTGCCATTATATCATTATCAACAAGAGCGTGGAAATGCAACTAGCGATTTTTCATATAATTTAAAGATTTTAACCTTAGTAGAGGCATATAAGCGATTAGAAGAGATATATAAAGAATATTCACCGGAAAATTTTGATAATATTCAAAAGAATACACTAAAAATAGCGTTGAATTTAAGAGCACGTTACAAATTTGGAAAGATAAATAATGAACAACAATATCATTATTTATCTAGAGAAATTTATTGTAGGCTGAGGCAGGTATTAAGATCTCGTAAAGTAAAGATATCACAGAAATTTAATATTCTTGCAACTTGGATAATGCCTGTATTGGTATTTAGAATAAAAAATTTTGTTTTAGGGAGGGGAGTATAAGATGTACAAAATTGCGACAATAACATTTCATCATGCATACAATTTTGGAAGCGTATTACAGACTTATGCACTCCAAGAAGTTATTAAGAAGATAGCTAATGAGTGTGGAAAGGAAGTTGATTATAAAATAATTGATTTTTATCCGGATATACAGGAAGAATTGTATAATATCTTTAAACCGGCAAACAATTGGAGAAATATTGTGAAGAACATGATAGCCTTACCATATGTCTGGAAGTTGAAAAAGAAAAACGAAAAGTTTGAAAAGTTTTTGACAGAATACTGTAATTTGACTTCTCGTTATAGAAATATTGATGAGTTAAAGAAAAAGCTTCCGCTTGCTGATTGTTATATTAGTGGAAGTGATCAGATATGGAATGTTCGCTCTTTGGATTTTTCAGATGTTTACTATTATAGTTTCTTGCCGGAAGGAGCTAAACGTATTTCGTATGCGGCAAGTTTGGGTCCGTTAAAAATAGATTGGAAGCAATATGCCTCGGAGTATATTAAAAGTTTGGTAGAAAAATATAGCTTTATTTCTGTTCGTGAATCAGGAAGTAGAGAAAATCTGGAGGCTATCACTTCGATAGAATGTGAAATTCACATTGATCCAACATTACTTCTTTCAGCAGATACTTGGAGAAAAGTTCAGTCAAAGGTAAATTATAATAGTGGTCAATATATTCTACTGTATTGTCTTGAACCTACTAAGGAGCAATTAGACATGGCTAATGCAATTTCTAAAAAGCTGAAGCTCCCAATATTAGCTTTAAGATATAACAACAAAAATGATGTATTTAATAATTTTGTAAAGAAGTATGATTCCGGTCCAGAAGATTTTCTCTCCTATATTGATCATGCTGCATTAGTTTTGTCATCAAGTTTTCACGGAACAGCTTTTTCGTTGGTTTATCATAAGCCGTTTTATGTATTTCACGGGATGAATGATAATCGAATATCAGCAATTCTAAAGGCTATTGGTATGACGGATCGTTCACTAAATTCCCTTGAAGAAATTTCTAAAGTGACGCTGGATGAACCAAATTGTGAGGCTATAGATAATATGCTATTTTACGAACAAGGAAGAAGCAAAGCGTATTTAAAGGAGGCTTTGGGGATTGAATAAAGAGAGGATAGCATGGATAGATATATCCAAAGGGATATTAATTTTTCTGGTCATTGCAGATCATTCATACAGCAATAATAATTTGCATAACTTTCTATCCTCCTTTTATATGCCATGTTTTTTTATCTTGTCAGGAAACACATATTCGGACAGGGGGACATTTATTAATCGGGTAAAGAAATGAGCTAAGAATATTTTGCTACCCTATTTTGTATTTTCGACACTTATTATTTGCGTATCGGCATTGAGAAGTTTCATAATAAAGACCGATTACTCATTAGCAACAGCTATTATTAGCATAGTTTTACCATATAGTGGGCGTGTTGGTGGAAGCGTTTATCAATTATGGTTTTTACCCTGTTTATTTTTGGCACAGATCAATGTTGATATGTTAGTTGGAAAAAAATGCTGAAAATTGTCGGGGGCGTATATTGGCTTTTGATGCTTGTGTGTGGGGTATTCTTACCTAAGACATCTATTTTTTTGACTGCCGCCGTTGCGGTTGGATTTATTTTAATTGGACTGTATAGCAAGAAAAGTCTTGAAGTTGTAAACAGAAATTTTATAACGGCATTATCATGCGCAATATTTTGTTTTACCTATATTATATATTGCGTTATCTTAGATAAAAACCTTGATTATTCAAGTTGTAATTTTGGGATATTTCCATTGTTTTTGACAAGTAGTTTAGCTGGAAGTGTGTTCGTTATTCAAGTATCCAAAAAGTTAAGTCACTGGGATTTATTAAAGTTTATAGGACAGAAAAGTTTGGATTACTACGGGCTTCATTTCTTAGTCTTATCAGTGGTCGGATTTGTTTGTGAGCATTTTATAAAGCAAGTTATTTTGCAGGAAAGTATCATATTTATACTGACAATGGTTGGTACAACAATAATCGTATCTTACTGCGAAAAACTGAATAAGAGCTTAAAAGGCTGGAGTGCGAAAGGAAATGAATTATGATAAGTATAATTGTGCCGATTTATAAGGTAGAACCTTATCTTCGTGATTGTCTAGATTCTATTATGAAACAATCATATGATGATTACGAAGTTATTTTAGTAGATGATGGTTCGCCAGATGGTTGCGGGGAAATATGTGATGAGTATGTAGCGATTAATGATAAATGGAAAGTTATACACCAAGTCAATGGTGGGTTGTCAGTTGCAAGAAATGCAGGATTATCTATTGCGAAAGGTGAATACATTTGTTTTATAGATAGTGATGATTCTGTGGATTCTAATTATTTAGAAATGCTATATTCAGCAATAGTAAGATATGAAGCAGATTTGGCAATATGTGGATACCAGAGGATCAGAAAAAAAGCAGATATATCATCTGTACATAATGACAATTTCCAGTATATGGATGAAAAATTATTGTGGGATGAGGTGTTTGGTAATCTTAATAACGCTGCATGGAATAAGCTTTATAAAAGAGAACTTATCGCAGAACAGAGATTTGTACAAGATCTTTACCACGGAGAGGATTTAATTTTTAATTTAGAGTATATTTCAAAGTGCCACAGTGCTGTGAAAATTGATGAGTCATTATATCATTATTGGGAGCGATCTGGTTCTGTAACCCAAGCGGTATTTTCAGAACGAAAGTTAATGGAAATAACAGCAAAAGATGTTGCAAAGAAATATGTTTCTCAAAATTATCCAGAGTTGATACCTTGTGCAGAAAAATATTGTTTTAGGGCAAGAATGAATGTGCTGAGAGCAATATTTAAATCTCAAAAAGAAAACGAATATTCTAACAATATTAAGGAATACAAAGATTACATAAAGAAAAATTATTGTTTGGTAAAAAAAGATTTGAGAATAAAAGAAAAAATAGAGTATCTCCTACTAGTAAAATCGAAATGGTTATATTGTATTTTGGTAAGGAAATAATTAAATGGAAGGTGAGAATTTGTGGGAAAAATATCGGTAATAATACCAGTTTATAATATCGAAAGATACCTGTGTGATTGTTTGGATTCTATTTTGGGACAAACTTATAGAAATCTAGAGATTATTTTAATAGATGATGGTTCAAAAGATAGTACAGGACAGATTTGCGATAGATACGCCAAGAAGGATGACCGTATTGTAGTTATACACAAGGATAATGCGGGGGTTTCTGCGGCTAGGAATAATGGTGTTACTGTTGCTAGTGGCGAATATATCAGCTTTGTAGACGGTGATGATTGGATTGCTCCAGATATGTATGAAACATTGTACAGAAATGCTATTGAGTATGATGCTGACATATCATGTTGTGGTATTGAGCAGGTCAAACAAGATGGTACTATATCCACATTGGCTGATGGGCGGGTTTTCTCGTTGAACAAAGAGCAGTTGATAAAGGGCTTCTTTGATAATCCTTTAGTAAAAGAGACAATGTATGGCCCGTATAACAAAATTATTCGTCGTGAATTACTGGTAGATCATTACTTTGATACGAAGTTTGCAATAGGAGAAGACCTACTCTTTGTATTTGGGTGTCTAGAAAGAGCAGAAACGGTGATTCTTGATAACAAACCAATGTACCGATATATAAAACGTGATGGTTCTGCAACAACCTCAACTTTTTCTGAAAAAAGGCTTCATTATGTTGAGGTTGCCGATATACTTTGTAGTAGATGCCAAAAAAAATATTTGTATGCTTATCCTGCTGCAATCTTATGGACATATGTCCATAAGATTGTGATTTTAAGAAATCTAAATAAATATACTCTAGTTAAGCAAGCGAATTTAGATTTTTATAATAATTGTATGGATTTTGTTGAAAAGCATAAAAAAGACGTATGGAAGGTATTGCCTTTAAAAAGGAAGATAGATTATTATATTGTACATTTAGTTCCTTGGATTTATAAGCTCAAAATAATATAAACTTGCAATCGGAAAATATAAAAATTAAATATGTAATGAAAAGAGATTAGAATAGAGGAAGCTATGAATAAGTCAAGTAGATACAAGGGGCTTATAAAAAATTTTTTGTTGCTATTTACAGGAACATTTGTGGCAAAGGTACTCTCCTTTTTTATGGTACCATTTTATACATCTATTTTAACAACTGAAGATTATGGTATGGCAGATTTGATAACAACAACAGTGTTATTGCTATTACCCTTTTTTTCACTGTTAATGGATGAAGCGGTTATGCGATTTACATTAGATAGCTCCTTGAATAGAAAACAAGTGTTTACAATAGCGGTGCTATTGAGTTCTATTGGTTATATTATTCTAATGTGTATATCGCCAGTAGTATTACTTTTTGATAATTTACGTCCGTTTTATTGGTTTATTGTTCTGTACTATATTGTATCATGGGTTTACAATATAGTAGTTGGATATGTTAGAGGATTGGATCGCCTATCTTTAACAACAATAGCAGGTGTTATTCATACATTTTCATATTTGGGAATGAATATACTGTTTTTGGCGGTATTGAAGATAGGAATTTATGGTTATTTGCTAGCCATGAGCCTATCAAATTTATTGGCAATTTTGTTTCTGATTATATCGTGTAAACTTTATAAAAATTTTGTTTCTATCAAAGAAATTGACTGGACACTTGCTAAGAAGATGGTTCTGTATTCAATTCCAATGATTCCAAATTATATTTCATGGTGGTTTTGTAACTGCTCAGATAGATATATGGTATCCTTTTTTTGCGGAAATTCCATTACAGGAATATATTCTGTAGCGTATAAGATACCAACAATTTTAAGTTCAATGACTTCGATTTTTTCAAGTGCATGGAGAATTTCATCAGTTGAAGACTTTGGTTCACAGGAGTCATTGAAGTTTTTTAATAGAATATATAAGTTTTACAGTGGAGTTTTACTTATTGGGGCAGCTTGGTTGATAGCAGGAACTAAGTTTTTAGCTTCTATACTTTATGCGAAAGATTTTTTTGTTGCATGGAAAATCACACCATTTTTGATTTTGGCATATACAATAAGTGCATTAGCAAATTTTGTTGAGTCTATTTTTAATGCGTCTAAGCAAACAAAAACGCTTTTTATCGCATCAATGACGGGTGGAGCAATAAATATTATTTTAAATTATATTTTGATTCCTATTTATTCAGGAGAAGGTGCCGCTATTGCAACAGTTATTAGTTATGCTGTTATTTTGTTAATAGATATGATAAATACTAGAAAAATATTAAAAATGAATTTCGGATTAATACGAGTGCTTATATCCTATGTGATTTTGACGGCTGAAATAATTTTAATACTAAGCGATAGTAGATGTGGATTTGTAGGCGTCTTCTTGTGTGCAATTCTTGTATGTGTGATTAATATTGAAGAATTGCTTCAAATAGCAAGAATGTTAATTAGTAAAGTTTTAAGGAAGGATATTAAAATTTGATTCTACCGTTTTTATATTTGCCATTGTATGAATTGATAATTGGGACAACGATATTTATCGTTGTTTGGATAATGTGTGGCTACAAACTTCCTTCAAAAATTTTTAGAATATGTTCTGTATTAATGTTAATTTTAGGATTGGTCATTATTGTTTGTTATACGTTGATTGGACGTCCAATATCATCGCATAGAGTAATCCTCGTTCCATTTATTACTTTACAATGGGCAATATCAAATCCAGAGTATTACCGAACCTTGTTTTTAAACATACTTCTCTTTTTGCCGTTGGGCTTAGGACTGGCAGGAGTGTTATACAGTAAAGTGTCTTATTCTATTTGCATTATGATTATGCTTACAGCTGGATTTTTTTTAAGTGCAGGAATTGAACTAATGCAATATTATTTTAGCATAGGTGATACGGAAGTTGATGATGTGATTTGTAATACAGGTGGTGTTGCTTTGGCAGTAGTTGCATTGAAAATATTGAAATGGTTAAAATTCAAAAGTAAAGGATGAGATGAAAAAGGTTACAAGCAGTACGGCGTCTGATGAAAGCAGTTATGGATGTTAATTTGAACTTGATGCAGGGATATATATATCCAGAGCCCTAAAGTTTTCCCGAAATCGAGAAAGGCAAAGAAATTGATTGATAAGGAACTACGGGAAGGAGAGAGATTCAATATGAAAACAGGATTCCAGATGTATGAGTATGAATTTTTGGAACGGGGAAGAGCTGAAGTAACTTAATCAGTGATTCAATCTGCTTTGTCACTGAATCTTCCAGTAGAGCAGATTGCTCAAATCTGCAGCTGCGGAGTGGAACGTGTAAAGCAGGTTCAAAAATCCATGGAGAACGTGACTGGAGAACAATAACAGAAAGCAAAAAGAAAGAGGCTGTACAGACGGATTCTGTATGGCTTCTTTTTCCTTTATATGAAACTGGTGGGAAGACCATACCGGTGTTGTTAATAAGATGGTTTGGAGAAAGGGATAATACAGGAAAAAAATGAACAGATTGTTGATTCTAGGAGCCGGAGGCTTTGGTCAGATGGCGAAGGAGACAGCCCTGGAGCTGGGGTATGAACAGGTGGTATTTCTGGATGATGCGGCAGATGGGGAGGATGTCATCGGACGGTGCTGCGATTATATCCTTCGCCACGAGGAATACCCGGTGGCTGTGGCTGCCTTTGGAAATAATAAAACAAGATTATACTGGACGGACAGGCTTTTGGAAGCAGGATATCAGGTTCCTGCTCTGGTACATCCTTCTGCAGTGGTAAGTCCCAGCGCTGTGCTGGAGTCTGGCTGTTTTGTCATGCAGAGGGCGGTGGTCAATACTCACACCAGAATCGAGCGGGCAGCCCTGATTAACAGCGGCGCTGTGGTGGACCATGATTCTGTTGTATGTGCCGGTGCTCATGTAGGACTGGGAAGTATTGTGAAGGCCAACTGTACCATTGAATCCGGCAGAAAGGTGGAGGCCGGTGAGGTGATTTTCTCTACCAGACGGAAGATTGAGGGGGCGGACAGCCGCAGTCTGGAGGATGCGGTCTATGCCTTTGGCTTCGGGCCTCAGTGCAGCTATGTGAAGCCCTTTGGTGAAGGTCATATTAATGAAACGTATGCTGTTTATATGCCGGGAACGGAGGGGACGGATGTGCCCCGCTATGTGCTGCAGCGGGTGAATATTCATGTGTTTAAGAATCCGGCTCAGGTGATGGAAAATATTTTCTCTGTGACAGAATACCTTCGGGAAGTGATCCGGAAAGAAGGAGGGGATCTGGATCGGGAAACCCTGTCCTATATTAAGACGAAAAGCGGGGATACCTATTTTGAGGATGCAGACGGTCAGCCCTGGCGCTGTCTGCATTATGTGCCAAACTCTATCTGCCATCAGACGGTGGAGGAGCCCCAGCAGTTTTATCAGTCTGCAAGAAGCTTTGGCCATTTCTTAAAGCAGCTGGGAGATTATCCGGCAGAGCGTTTGTACGAGACCATTCCACGGTTCCATGATACGGTGAAACGGTTTCAGGATTTTTCTGAGGCAGTGCGAAAGGATGTGAAGAACCGGGCCGGTCAGTGCCGGGAGGAGATTGACTTTGCTCTGGCAAGAGAGGCGGACTGCGGTGTTTTGATGAACCAGCTGCAGGAGGGAGTTCTGCCTCTTCGGGTGACGCATAATGATACGAAGCTGAACAATATTTTGTTTGATGCAGATACGGATCAGGGTCTGTGTATCATTGATCTGGATACCATTATGCCGGGACTGGCTGCCAATGATTTCGGCGATTCCATTCGCTTCGGCGCGTCTACGGCGGAGGAGGACGAGCCGGATCTCAGTAAGGTTCATTTTGATATCCATTTGTATGAGCTTTATGTAAAGGGATATCTGGAAATGGCAAGGGAGGTTCTGACTCCGGCGGAGATTGACAGTCTGCCCTGGGGAGCAAGACTGATGACTCTGGAGTGCGGAATGCGTTTCCTGGCAGATTATCTTCAGGGGGATGTGTATTTTAAGACTGCTTATCCGGAGCACAACCTGGTGCGGGCCAGAACCCAGTTCCGTCTGGTGAAGGAGATGGAGGAGCAGTTTGACAGCATGTATGAGATTTTAAGAAAATACAGCTGACAGACGGGAGTCTGACAAAGAAAAAATAAGGAAGAAGACAAGGGTGAAAGGCTGGAAGTTTTTAGCTTTTCACCCTTTTTTTATAAAATTTTATATTCTTTTTCTTGTCCTTCCATCTGCTTTGTGCTAGACTTTTTGTAAGCATACCATATTTCTATTTTTCTTGGGGCATTTGCCCATCGGTTCTTTCTTGGAATCAGTGAAACGGTCTATGCTTGAAATTCATTATTTAG
>OGYI01002093.1_pt1 | contig 16400 bp, 18 predicted proteins | sample 1576521 | NCBI WGS metagenome assembly OGYI01 (sample SAMEA3541484, study PRJEB24748) | human gut metagenome | biome: human gut; feature: human-associated habitat; material: faeces | place: China | collected 2012
CCCCCGGCCGGGCAGGCCCCCGTTCCCCGCCGTTCCAACGGCGCCGGAAAAAACCGCAGAAAAGGCGATATCCCCCCAAAGAAACCCAAAGACCCAAGGAGGCGCCCATGGAACCACAATCCGTTTCCATCACCACAGAATACATCAAGCTGGAGGCCCTGCTGAAGCTGGCCAACCTGGTCTCCAGCGGCGGAGAGGCCAAATGTCTCATCCAGGACGGTCAGGTGTCCGTAAACGGCCAGGTTTGCCGGATGCGGGGAAAGAAGCTGCGTCCCGGGGACCGGGTGGCCTTTGCCGGCCGGGAGCTCACAGTGCAATGAGGGTCTGCTCCATCTGCTTGGACGGATTTCGCAACTACACCAACTTTTCCGCTTCCTTTGACCCGGGGGTCAATGTGATCTGGGGAGAGAATGCCCAGGGAAAGACCAATCTGCTGGAGGCCATTGGCTTTCTCTCCGGGGCCCGGTCCCACCGGGCCCGAGGGGACCGGGAGCTCATCTCCTTTCAGCGGGATCAGGGGACCATCACAGCCCAGGTGGACAGCCGGGACCGGACCTTTCTCATTGAGGCCCAGCTGGCCCGGGGGCGCCGGCGGAAGCTTCTGGTGAACCGTGTGAAGCTGAAAACCGCGGCGGAGCTGACGGGGATTGTCCAGACGGTGCTGTTCTGCCCGGAGGATCTGGCGCTGATTAAATCGGGGGCGGCGGAGCGGCGGGCCTTTTTGGACCACGCCATCTGCCAGCTTCGCCCCCGATATGGGGAGGCGCTGGCCCAATACCACAAGCTGCTGGACCACAAGACCCGGATTCTTCGGGATTGGGAGAAGAATCCCAGCTTGCTGGAGGTGCTGGAGGACTTCAACGAGGCCATGGCCCGGGCGGGGGCCCTGCTCATTCACTACCGGGCCCACTTTGTGGGGAAACTGGCCCCCCGGGCGGCCCAGATTCAGCGGGACTTTTCCGGGGACCGGGAGGAGCTGACCCTCTCTTACCAGACCGTGGGTACCGTCCGGAACCCCTTGGGGCCCACGGTGTCCATTTATGAGGACCTTCGGGCCCACCAGGACAGCCACCGCCGGGCGGAATTGGAGGCCCGGTCCTGCCTGTCCGGGCCCCACAAGGACGATCTGGCGGCCTGGATCGACGGACAGCCCGCCCGGCAGTTTGCCTCCCAGGGCCAGACCCGGACGGCGGCCCTCTCCCTGAAGCTGGCGGAGCGGGAGCTCTTTGAGGACGACACGGGACAGTGGCCGGTGCTCCTGTTGGACGACGTGCTCTCGGAGCTGGACGCCCGGCGGCAGGACTTTGTCCTGGACCGGATCACTGGGGGACAGGTGTTCATCACCAGCTGTGAGGCCCCGGCGGGGGAGATTTCCCGGGGAAAAATCCTCCATATTCACCAGGGCGCTTTGGTGGATTCGCCGAATTAAGAAAAATTCTCTCCTGTGTTGTACAAAAACGTCCTCCTTTCGCGGGGGGGACTGTGGTAAGATAGAGGAACCTTTTTGATTTTGTCACAGAAAGGCGGGTGGAAGCTATGTATCTGCACTTGGGGGCCTCGGTGGTCATCCCCCTGGGGGATGTGCTGGGGATTTTCGACCTGGACAATACCACTTCCTCCCGGGTGACCCGGGACTTTCTGGCCCGGGCCCAGCAGGCCGGCCAGGTTGTCAGCGTGGGGGAGGACCTGCCCAAGTCTTTTCTCCTCTGCCGGAACCAGGCGGGCAGGGTCACCGTCTACCTCTCTCAGCTCTCCTCAGCCACCCTGCTCAGGCGGGTGGAGTCCGGCCGCTTTGAGACAATATAGCGCAGCAAGCCCCTTCGGCGAACAGAATTTCGCCGGCAGGGGAATTCCCTCTGGAGGTATCAAAAATGGATCAGTTGGAACAGAAAAACACCACCGCGGTGGAACATGAGTACGGGGCCTCGGAGATTCAGGTCCTGGAGGGACTGGAGGCCGTCCGGAAGCGGCCGGGCATGTACATCGGCTCCACCTCCTCCAGCGGCCTGCACCATCTGGTCTATGAGATCGTGGACAACGCCATTGACGAGGCCCTGGCCGGGTACTGCACCGAGATTCAGGTGGGGATCGAGCCGGGCAACATCATCCGGGTGGTGGACAATGGCCGGGGCATCCCCGTGGACATCCAGAAGCAGACAGGCAAACCCGCCCTGGAGGTGGTCTTTACCATCCTCCATGCCGGCGGCAAGTTCGGCGGCGGGGGCTATAAGGTCTCCGGCGGTCTTCACGGGGTGGGCGCCTCTGTGGTCAACGCCCTGAGCCAGTGGCTGGAGGTCCGGGTCCATAAGGACGGGCAGATCTACGAGATGAAGTTTGCCCGGGGCCAGGTGACCCAGCCCATGCAGGTGGTGGGGCAGACCGACCGCACCGGTACGGAGGTGGTCTTTCAGCCCGACCCGGAGATGTTCACCGAGACCACGGAGTACGATTACGAGACCCTTCACACCCGGATGCGGGAGGAGGCCTTCCTCAACGCCGGCCTGTCCATCACCATTGCCGACCGGCGGGGGGAGGAAGTGATCTCCGAGACCATGTGCTATGAGGGCGGCATCCGGGAGTTTGTCACCTACATCAACCGCAACAAGACCCCCATCCACGACGGCGTCATCTATATGGCCGGGTCCCGGGAGGACGCCATGGCGGAGGTCTCTCTCCAGTACAACGACAGCTACAACGAGATCATTGTCTCCTTTGCCAACAACGTGCACACCCCGGAAGGAGGCATGCACGAGGAGGGGTTCAAACGGGCCCTGACCAATGCCCTGAACGCCTACGGCAGAAGAATGAAGCTGCTCAAAGAGGACGAGAAGGTGAGCGGCGAGGACTGCCGGGAGGGCCTGACCTGCATCATCTCCGTGAAGCTCACCGAAGCCCAGTTTGAGGGCCAGACCAAGGCCAAGCTGGGAAACTCCGAGATCCGCACCCTGGTCAATTCCATTGTCTCGGAGAAGTTGGAGGAGTTTTTGGAGGAGAACCCCGCCGTGGGCCGGGCCATCCTGGACAAGGCCCTCACCGCCAAAGCTCATTGCCAGGACCATTCCTCCCGGTGTCAGATTGATCAGCACAACCCCGGCAAATCCAATGACACAGCCAAGTATTTTCTCCCGGGTCAACTCTTCCTGCCGAAAAATAAGACTTGCTGTTAATATGACGATAAATACATTCGAACCAACGATGATCGATGCCTTTGTTCCCGTCGTATTAGCCAACCCGATATAAAATAATATGTACTGCAAAATGGTCTGAAACAGACTGATCAATGCCGCATGTTTCCATTCTGCACCCGCTGGCTTTAAAAGCTTTCCTGAAGTAAAACTTCCAAAAAAAATGACCAGAATTCCTGCAAGGAAAAAACGACACCCCGCAAATAATATCTGGGCTGCCGTCTCTCCCGATGCAATCTGAAACCATTCATAGCCAATCTTAACACCTGGGAAAGCGCTTCCCCAAAGGAAGCAGCTCACGGATGCCAAAAGGCATACTACCCAGGTCTTTTTTAAATATTCACTCATAACATCCGATACAGATCTTCATATCTGCGGGCTGACATATTCCAGGAGAAATCTGCAGCCATGGCCCGGTCGATGATCTTATTCCACTCCCGTTTTTTGTCATAATAGATATGTTTTGCATAATTGATAATATCCATCATTTCATGGGCATTATAATTCGCAAAACTAAAGCCCGTACCTGTAGATTCATATTCATTGTACGGCTGAACCGTATCCCTCAAGCCACCGGTCTCACGGACGATCGGGACCGTACCGTAACGCAGACTCATCAACTGGCTGAGACCACAAGGCTCAAACAGTGACGGCATAAGAAAAGCATCACAGGAACCGTAAATTTTATGAGAACGTTCATCTGAGTAGAAAATATTCGCCGATACCCGTTCCGGATACTTCCACGCAAAATGCCGGAACATATTCTCATACTTGCTGTCGCCGGTTCCGAGGACGACAAGCTGTGTATCCTCTGTACAGATCTGGTCCATCATATAGGCTACTAAATCCAGACCTTTCTGGTCAGTCAGGCGGGACACAAGACCAATCATAAACTTATGTTCATTTTGCTCCAATCCCAATTCAGCCTGCAGGGCCAGTTTATTTTTTACTTTCACTTTACGGAAATTAATCGCATTATAATTACACGGCAGCGCCTGATCTGTCTCCGGATTATATTCATCATAATCGATACCATTCAAAATACCGCTGAGCTGTCCGGAACGGGCGCAGAGAAGTCCGTTCAAGCCCTCACCGTAGAACGGCATCTTGATTTCTTCCGCATAGGTCGGACTGACCGTCGTGATCCAGTCCGCATAGACAAGTCCGCCTTTCAGATAATTGGCATCCTTATAAGCTTCCAGCTTGTCCGGCGTGAAGAGATATCCCGGCAGTCCGGTAATGTTCATAATATCTTTTGGATTCCATGTTCCCTGGAATTTCAGATTATGAATCGTCATGACCGCTTTCATCCGGGCAAAAAAATCACCGCGGCAGAAATCTGTCTTTAAGTACACAGGCACAAGTCCTGTCTGCCAGTCGTGGCAATGGACCACATCCGGCTGGAAATCAATGAGAGGCAAAATCGAAAGGGCTGCTTTGCTGAAATAAGCAAACTTTTCCAAATCCCAGACGCCGTCTTCATACGGTTTATCTCCATAAAAATAATATTCATTATCTATAAAATAAAACGTAATTCCGCCCCACTCAAGTTCCATCACACCGACATATCGGTTCTCTCCAGCAAAATCCATATAAAAATGGGTCCGGTATCTCATCTGATTCCGGTAATGTTCGGGAATTGCCCGATATTTTGGGATAACAACACGGACATCAAATTCATTTTTGTTAAATGATTTTGGCAATGTGCCGGCAACGTCCGCTAATCCCCCTGTTTTTATAAACGGTACAGCTTCCGACGATACAAATAATATCTTCTTCATAAAAATCCGTTTCCTCCCTCAAACACATTTATTGTATATATTATACAATATTCGAGAGAATATTAAAAGATATTTATTTATTTTAACCCTTTGTTTTGTATTCCAAACGCATTTTATCTGAGATCAGAGCGATAAACTCCGAATTTGTCGGTTTTCCCTTTCCAGTATTGATCGTATAGCCGAACAGTTCATTAATCGTATCCATTTTCCCCCGGCTCCATGCCACCTCAATAGCATGGCGTATAGCCCGTTCCACCCGGCTCGGCGTCGTCTGATTCATTTTCGCAATAGTTGGATACAACACTTTTGTAATAGAATTTATGACTTCCCGATTCTCCACCGACATAATGATCGCATCTCTCAAATACTGATATCCTTTAATATGGGCCGGTACGCCGATTTCGTGAATAATGTTCGTTACATCCGTCTCAAGATTTCGGGGTGAATATTCGCTCACACCTTCAGATACCATGCTATGCTTAGTATGAACAAGCTTCACTGTCTTATCCCTCTGAATCTGTTTTATTTTATTTAAAACGACCTCATTGTCAAATGGTTTCATAATATAGTAACTGGCTCCAAGGCCAAAGGCATCTTCTGTAATATTTTCCTGTCCGATAGCTGAAATAACAATAAATGCCGGTTTCTTTTTCAGATTTTTCTCCCGATTTACTTTTTGCATGACCTCAAGGCCGTCAAGTTTCGGCATGATCAGGTCAAGAAGCACCACATCCGGCTCTTTTTCCCGTATCAATTCCAATGCCTGAACACCGTCCCCGCCTTTTCCGACAACAGAAATACTATTGTCTTCACTCAAAATATTTTCCAAAAGCCCCAACATCCGCTCATTATCATCCACGATCGCCACATTAATTTTGCTCACCTTATTCTCCTCCTTCTGTCTTCGAAACTATTTGTATTATATTCTCTGAAAAAGGATTATCGCAAGACTAACCAATCGCAATCTTCGACCCCACATGACCCTATTTGACGCCGGATGACCTGAGTCGACATTTTTATGCAAAGATTCTTCTATAAAACATCAAATAATCTGCTAAACTTGCACTATGAAGCCTTTTTTGACGGCATCAGAACAACAGCCCTCCAACTCACGGTATCTCCATATCTCGTATCTGGTAACGCCGGCTCCACTCCTTTGTCTCATCATTCCGCACCACCTGAGAAGCATGTCGGGCAAGGAAACGCGTCAGTGGGTACACATCAATCCAGATTTCATTGGCGCCTTCCCGCTGAGACTCATCGAAAATCAACTGCATTCCAAGATGTAAATGGTACACATCAATATTATTGGTATTCTCCTCCGCACTATAGCCGGTGCGTCCCATGTATCCGATTACATCTCCTGCCTGTACAACGTCCCCCTCTTCCAGCCCATCGGCATAGGGTCTGTCCTGTCTCAGATGGGCATAATAGTAATAGCGTTTGCCGTCGAAACTGTCAATTCCAATCCGCCAGCCGCCAAACTGGTTCCATCCAAGAGCCCGGACCGTTCCGCCCTCAATGGCAATGATGGGCGTCCCAACTTGTCCCAGTATATCATGCCCCAGGTGGGTTCTCTGATAACCATAGCTTCTCGACGCTCCAAAATCATCATACTCTGAGTAAGGAAACCCTTTGGCGATCGGACTAAAAGCCTTCAACCCATAGACCTGCTTCCAGACCGTATTTTTAACGTCCTCTTTTTCCGTGCCTTTTCCAGCTTCCACCCCTTCGGATACCTCTGTTGGCTGCTCCACCTCATAAACGCCGACCATACCACCGAGCACCGCCTCATAGGCTTCCAGATAATAATCATAATATTTTAAATCCGCCGTCAAAGCTTCCATACCCTGAGCCTGAATCTTTTCCACCGCCGCCGCCATGTCTTTTTCCTTAAAACAACTGAAATCGCCGCCATACTGTACGGCCAGATAGGCCAGCAGCTCAATCCAGTTTACATGAACATCCGACATATACGTTCCGGTGTCATAATCATAGGCCTGGCTCAACGCCTCATAACTCACATCAAAGTCGACCCACCGAATATAATCTTCCTCCTCCGATGTTTCTTCAATATTTACCTCCACATTGACCGCCTTCCCCGATGACAGCCATTTCAGCGCCCCAAATCCGATCAAAAAAGTCAACAGCATCAACTCTGCCTGAACAACGGCATGGCTCCTGCTCTGTTCTTCCATGCGCCACCTCCACTCTCCGATAACTTCATAATAATGTATGCGGCAAAAAGACCAATCATGAGCAACTTATTTTTTAAGGGCCTTCTCAAAAACGGTCAATCATACTATACTTAAATTAACCAGAACGGTTAACGGAGGTGTCCCTGTGAATGATAAATTTTTCTCTCTGCCGGAAGAAAAACAGCAGCGCATCATAAACGCCGGCTATCATGTGTTCAGTAAAAACAGCTACAAAAAAAGTCCTGTCGGCGAAATTGCCCTGACGGCCGGTATCAGTAAATCCCTGCTTTTTCATTACTTTCACAACAAAAAAGAGCTCTATCTCTTCCTGTGGAATAAAGCTGCTGAAGTAACGCTGGAAACAGTAAAATCTTACGCCTGTTATGAAACGGAAGACCTGTTTGAAATGATGCGCCGGGGAATGTATGCCAAGCTGGCTGTCATGAAAAAATATCCGGATCTGACCGCATTTACACTGAAGGCCTTTTACGAAAAAGAACCGGAAATTGTCTTTGAAATTCAAAGAAGCTATGCGAATATCGTTCAAAGCAGCGCCGCCATTTTTATGCCGAAACTCAATCCGGCAGATTTCCGTCCCGGCCTGGACCTGGAAATGATCATCAAAACCATGTACTGGACTACGGAAGGTTATTTATGGAAGGTGCTGCAGCTGGATTCCTTTGATTTTGACCAACTGGAGAAGGATTTTCTGAAAATCCTGGACTTTTGGAAAATTGCCTATTGCCGTGACATACAAGAAGAATCAACGTCCTTCTGCCATGAAAAGCCAATGAAAGGAGACGCCAAATGAAAATTATTCAGACAGAAAATCTCACCAAATACTACGGTAAAGCCCGCGGAATCATCGACATGAATCTTTCTGTCGAAGCAGGGGATATTTTTGGCTTTATCGGCCCCAACGGTGCGGGCAAAAGTACGACGATCCGCACCTTGCTCGGTCTGATTTCGCCAACCTCGGGCAGCGCCCGGATTTTTGAACAAGATATCCTGAAAAATCATATTGAAATTTTGTCCCGAATTGGATACATGCCCTCTGAAGCCATGTTTTATCACGGAATGCGGGTAGAAGATGTTCTTCGCCTGTCCGCTTCCCTTCACGGCAAAAACTGCCTGGCCGAAGCCCATCATCTGTGTGAACGCTTCAAATTGGATACAAAAAAGAAGGTTGAAGAACTTTCTCTCGGGAACCGAAAAAAAGTGTCCATTGTCTGTGCCTTTATGCACCAGCCAGACTTATATATACTGGATGAGCCAACCAGCGGGTTGGACCCGCTGATGCAAAAAGCTTTTTTTGAATTAATTCATGAAAGGAACCGTCAGGGCGCCACTATTTTCCTCTCTTCCCATATTCTCTCAGAAATCCAGCATCACTGCAAAAATGCCGCCATCATTCGGGAGGGCTGCCTGATTGCCTGCGATTCTGTAGAAAAACTCACGAATACAAAAGCCCGGCGTATTACGCTGCACGGTATTTCCTCGCCGCCCCGGTTGGAAAACATGAAAAACATATCCTGTACCGAAAACTCTGTCAGTTTTTTATATGACGGCAACATGAAAGTTCTGATTGCCGAATTGAATCAGATACCTATCACTGACATGACCGTTACCGAACCTGAACTGGAAGAAATCTTTCTGCATTACTACACAAAGGAGGCTGATCTTATATGACCCTCTTTCTTCACGAAATCAAACAAAACCGTCTGTCATTCCTGATCTGGACCTTCTCCATTGCCCTCATGCTTCTTATATGCATGATGATGTTTCCTGAAATGAACACCGGCATGGAGGATATGAACAATATGTTTTCCAACATGGGAAGCTTCACTCAGGCCTTCGGAATGGATCGCTTAAACTTCGGCGATGTCATGGGATTCTATGCCATCGAATGCGGCAACATTCTGAGCATCGGAGGCGGTTTCTTTGCTGCCCTTTTAGGCATCAACGTCCTCGCAAAAGAGGAAAAAGAACGGACCGCCGAATTTCTTCTGACCCATCCGGTCCGACGCCGGACAGTGATTTTTCAAAAACTTGCGGCTATTCTTTTTGAACTGCTCCTTATGAATGTATTTATTATGGCAGTATCCGCCGCATCCTTCGCTTTTATTGATGAAGAATTGGCCATCCGAGAATTCCTGCTGCTCCACGGTGCCTACACCGTTCTCCAACTGGAGATTGCCTGCATTTGTTTCGGGATTTCCGCCTTTATCCGCCGCAGCGGTGTTGGTGTCGGCCTCGGCCTTGCCGCCCTGCTCTACTTTTTAAACCTATTTAAAAATATCAGCAGTCAGGCCGAATTTTTGAAATACATTACACCTTTTGCCTACGCCGAAGCTGCCGATATCCTATCGGAAAGCGCCATTGATATCCACCTTCTGGTCCTCGGTCTCATTTATGCCGCCATTGCTGTCGGTGCGGCTTTCCTGAAATATATAAGGAAGGATATTACAGCGTGATATCTTAAAAGGGATGTGTTCTACAGAACATGTCCCTTTACATAACATGCTGCTATATAATCCCGAGGCTGATAATAAAAATCCGTGTTGTAATCCGAGATGCTGTCAACAATCCAAGAATGATAAACAACCCAAATTCCTTCCAATATATCTTCGTCCGAATAACTGTCTTCAATCAAACGTTCATATACCTCACCGATCGTCCAATAATCCGGAGCTTTATACTTACAATCTGCTTCATTTTTTACCGTATCGAGTTTGCCCACCGTTCAACCTGTTCTCTGTAACGAGTACAATAAAAGCCAAAATAAAAATCTTTATTAAATATCGCTTTCCTTATTTCAGGAAATTCCACAATTTCTTTCACAACAATATTTCCATAAACTGTCATACTTTCTTATTCAACAATCCCTTGACATTATCGAACTTTTGTTCTAAACTTATTTTATCAAAGGAACGTATGTTTGTTGTTTTCTGGTAAAGAAAGGAGAGTCTCATGTCCAACATTTATATCGCTATTGATTTAAAAAGTTTCTACGCTTCCGTCGAGTGTGTTGAACGGGGGCTCGATCCACTGACGACCAACCTGGTAGTCGCCGATGAGAGCCGCACCGATAAAACCATCTGTCTGGCTGTGTCTCCCTCCCTGAAAGCCTATGGTATCCCCGGCAGGCCCAGATTATTTGAAGTGAAACAGAAATTAGAACAGATTAAAGCGGCCACCGGAAAGACGATTGATTTCATTATCGCCACACCTCAGATGCAGCGATATATCGATGTATCCGCCGACATTTATAATGTCTATCTGAAATATATAAGTCCTTCGGATATTCATGTCTACTCTATTGACGAAGTTTTTATGGATGTGACCTCTTATCAGTCTGTCTATCAGAACCCGGACGGAACATCCATGTCGCCCCATGATTTGGCAAAAACCATCATTCTGGATGTGCTGAAACAAACAGGGATTACCGCCACAGCCGGAATCGGCGCCAATCTTTATCTTGCAAAGATCGCCATGGACATTGTAGCAAAACATGTGGACGCTGATCGGGATGGTGTCCGAATTGCTGAATTGAATGAGATGGATTATCGAAAACTGCTTTGGGATCACCGCCCCCTTACCGCCTTTTGGCGCATTGGGAATGGTATTGCCAAACGACTGTCAGCAAATGCCATGTATACAATGGGAGATGTGGCGATGATGTCTCTCCATAATGAAGATTTATTATTCCGCCTTTTCGGCATTGATGCGGAACTGCTGATCGATCACGCCTGGGGTATAGAACCAGTCACCATGGAAGATATCAAAAATTATAAACCAGGCAGTAATTCCATTGGTTCCGGTCAGGTGCTTTCATGTGCCTACTCTAAGGAAAAAGGGCGTCTGGTCGTCCATGAAATGACAGACAGTCTGGCACTGGACCTGGTGGACAAAGGGCTTGTCACCAATCAGATCGTACTCCATATCGGATATGACAAAAACTCAGAAAATTATTCCGGTCCAACGCATGTCAATCATTTTGGCCAGTCCGTACCCAAACCGGCCCATGGAAGCGTGAATTTAAATTCTTATACTTCCTCTGCCATGGAACTCGGAACAGCTGTCCTTTCACTCTATGACCGTATCGTAGACCCAAATCTATTGATTCATCGACTGAGCGTCACTTTTAATAATATTATTAATGAATCCATGGCCGATACCTATATTCAATACGACCTGTTTACCACGCCGGAAGAAATTGACAAAAAAGAACAGATTTTAAAACGGGACAAAAAAATCCAGAAAACCATATTGGATATTCAAAAGAAATATGGGAAGAATGCTATATTAAAAGGCATAAGCTTGGAAGAGGGCGCAACGGCCATTGAACGTAACAGCCAGATTGGCGGACACCGGGCTTAATAGCCGCCGAATCTACTTCCAAAACTCATCAAAAATCCAAGGGAGGCATCTGTATGTCTTTAAATATCTCCAATCGATACGACGATATCATAAATCTGCCAAGGCCGGAATCCAAACATCCCCATATGTCCAACGCCGACCGGGCAAAGATATTTTCCCCTTTCGCCGCTCTGAAGGGTCATACTGAAACGATACGTAAAAAAGAAATCCTCCGTGTAAACAAAATTGACTTATCCGATGAAGCGGCTGCCACTCTCAACGAAAAACTTACCCTTTTAGAAAAAGGTCAGATGGTCACGATTACTTATTTCTTTTCTGACCCCGGACCTGACGGAACCGGGGGAACCGCTGAAGGCATATATATAACCCTCTCCGGAATCATAAAACATCTGGATTCCATTTCCAGAATTCTGGAAATCGAAAATCATAAGATAAACTTTGATAATATCGCAGATATAAGGTCTGACAAATTTCTAACCTGATTGCATCACAAGTGCGCTCTTGCCCGAACCTGATGAGCCGCTGACCATCACTATCCGGTCCATATATTAATCCTCTTCTGCTGCCCCGAACAGTTCTTCAATTCTTCGTTCCAGTTCTTTCTGAATATTCAGTTTCTCCTGTTCTGTTTTTCTGTGTGTGGCATTGTCATACACTCCTCTGTTATTGTCCTTTTTCTTTGCCTGGGATTCGGATATTCTAATCTTTTTCAGGAAATCCATGTGCTTATTATTCTTCACTGCTGCCTCCGTTTTCTTCTTACGGAATTATCTGAGCGTATGCCCGGATGGACCTGAATTCTCCGTATCCTTCCAGAATTCCTCGTATGCGGCATCAACCGTCTGTACAGAAGTCGTACACCATCTTATTGAAGAGTTCCAGGCCAGCAACAACACACCTACACACACACCAATCACCAGAAGTAAAAGCAATATATTTTCCTCCAGAATAGCTTTGAATCTATTCATCATCTTCTTCATATTCATCCTCCTCGTCAAGGGCGAACCACGCATTGGATTTATTAACCATGCAGCTTACGATTAACAGTCCCATACTCATAGTATCCGCAATAATTCCAACCTTACCGGTAAATGGGAGTAAAATGGGAATCGGCACTCCAAAGGAGTACAGAGTCCCTGCCACAACACGGATTGCCAGGGAGACCCATGCCATGCAAAGCATTATGTCCCTTCCATCTTTACGTTTACTGCGAGTAAGCACCGCTGCCGCCGCCATCACAAATATGATTTCAACAATGATCAGGGCAATCGCCGAACACCAGCCACCATAAAACAAAGCGGCAAGCAACGGATTGTTCCTACATCTCATGAAATCCAGGATATACGGGTCCTTGAGAAGGACCAGGCTCTGACCAACAAAGGGCGCATTTTCCAGGATTTTGTTTACATTGGAAATATAACTGCCGGGAATCGATGAATCAAAAATATTCTGAACACCCATAAATCCGGCAAATGTCTGACCATTATAGGGAATCATTAAAAGTAACATGATCCAGAACAATGCATATCCTATGAGCAAGGCTATGGTATTTCCCTTTTTATGAATATTCTTCCAAAGATAACCCCTAACAGCTAATATCAAAGTAAGTGTATTCATAAAGGCCATCTCTATCAGCCAGATCTTCGAAAGTCTCATGTATAAAAGAAATCCCATCATCGTCAGGGCAAGTATCTGTATCAAACCGGAAGCTACAGCACCAGCTGAACACCGGCTTTCAGAAATTTTCCGAATTATAAAAGTACTCCATACCGGAAACACCACCAAGATCAATATATCATAAATATATTTCTTATTCATCGTCCACCAACCAAGTCCCATATCATTGCTGTCACTGAATAAGTCAATACAACCGCCCCAATCCGCCGAAGCGAAAGAGAACAAACAAAAGACAGCCAACACCAGAACAACAAGCAGAGATTTTCTCAATCCCGGACTCTGAATAATCGTTTTTTCCCGGGTTTTTCGTGCAAATCCTGTCAGAAAAAATTCTTCCTCTTCCTCGTCATCCTCCCACTCAGATACTTCTACTTCTTTATGTGAACCGTTCTGTTCTTTGTAAAAAAATTCAATTTCGTCATCCCATACATACAGATTCCAGCCACAGATCAATGTCGCACATAATGCCAATGCTGAAGTTGTAAGAACGCTGAATACCGATATCTCGCTATCACCGTTCGCTATGCCTGTAAATGTCCGAACCCAAATCAGAAGTAACCATGCCACAAGCATAATCACAGGGTTCCATTTGCTTTTTAATAATTTCTCTATCATGAATTTAATCACCTCGCTGCCTGTTCATTTCTTTTGCAACCTGCCGCTCATAGGCAGCTGTCACCTTCTTATACCTCACATCCTCGAAAATATTATAACGCTGTGTAAAAACAGGCTTCTGTCCACGGCGAAAAAGAATCTCAGCACCAACCGGCATGTACAAGATTTCGTCTAAAGGCCGATTTGCTCTCAGAGAGATATTTCTTCCTGTGTCAAGGTCCATCGATCCCATGTACACGATGGTATCACAATTGTTAATAATAGTAGTCGACCTGTCCTGTCCGTATAATGAAGAAAGCTGTGATTCTGACTGAATCAAAAGCGTACATGACAAGCCCTTCTCACGAAAAATCGAAATATACTGGTCGAACATATTCACAGGACATCCTGTTGCAAAGTCATCCGCTAAAATATCTACATAAACCGGGAGTTCTCCGCCCGGCTGTTCCTCGGCAAATTCGAACAGTTCCTTAAAAGCAGTCCCATAAAACATGCTGATAAAGCAGTTCAGAGATGGATTAACCGGGCTGGATGTCACGAACAGGACTGTCTTCTGAGAAGCAAGCTGTTCGAAATCCACCATCTTTTTCATATCAAACATTTTTCTGAGTTCCGGAGTAAAAATAGAATCTATCGTGGTATTAAGACTTGAAAACACACAACTGCTGGTCCTGATCGGAAGCTGCTTAAAACTCTTCCAACAGTTCACTGCAAAACATGATGCATCTTTCTCCTCGAGATACTCAAATTTGTAATCGTAATTTGTCACAATGACACCGCTTCTCTCTTCAAAGGTTAACTTGTTATGGAAATCAAGAACATCTCCAAAGGTGGGATTGTCCACTGTCATGAGTATGTATGCGATTTCAGCGCTTAATAATGAAATAGCTGCATCATCCCAATATGGATCTGCTGTGGATTTCACTTTCTGTGGATTCGCGAGCACGATACTTCTTGCCAGGAAAGTAATATCTGCGAACGAAGCTACATTTTTCAGTGGGTCAAATCCCACATTACTGCTGCCGGGATGAACAAAGTTCAGATCCCAAATCTGATACCCGCGTTTTTTCATTACAGGAGCATATTTTTTTACGATTCTGCGCTTTGTCACTGTAACAATCAGGCTCCGACAGAATGTTTCCAACAGACGGGGTTCAATCAGACTGACCGTTTTTCCACACCCAGAGGTTCCCACCGCTATAACGTTATTATTCAGCCCGGTGACATTGGAATCAGAGCTATATACACAATTTTCACCATCTCCCAGAATCATTCTGTCCATGCACGCATTGATCATAAACACACCTCCATCATTTCTTTAAAACTCTTGATACCGTCAGATAACCCCATATCCATTGCCTCCTGTGCTGTAAAGTAATGGTCATAAGACGTCAGCATATCCATTTCTTCCTCTGACTTTCCACTATGCTGAGCCAGAAGTTTATTTATCATGATCTTCGTCTCCAACAGGCTGTCAGAAATCGATTTGATCGAAGATGCATTTCCTCCGATTTTTCCTCCCAGGAGCGGCTCATGAAGCATCAACTTACTATGAGGAAGCATATATCTTTCCTTACCGCAAACAAATAATACCGCACCCATGCTATATGCACATCCCGCACAGAACATACGAATAGGCGCTTTAGAACCAACAATCACATCGTAGATCAGGAGACCGTTATCGATTTCTCCTCACTGATAGTTTATAAATACAGAAATCGGAGCCTTCTCGTCCTCTGCATTCAGATACATCACCTGCTTCATAAAATCCAAGGCACTGTCTGCATTGATCTCTCCTGTGAGAAACAATCTGCGATCACTCATATGCTTTGACTCAATAGATACCGGTGTAATACCATTGCTGCCTTTAATCAGTACTGGTGCACTCATTATGCTTCACCTCCCTAAGCACTCCTTTCCATTTCTGCTACGCTCTGTCTTGCCGGAAGTCCGTACCAGGTACGATGACCATCCTTATCCAGTTCATAAAGATTCTGTAACGTCCTCTGGACGTATAACAAATCATCTGTATATAACAGACTGTCCTTCTCATTGATCAGGCCCTTGCTGCGAAGGTATTGATCAATCTTTACACAATGTTCATAAGACTCACCACAGATTACCAGTTGAGGCACCGCAGCATGTCCATAATAGTTGTTCTCCCGGTAACGGGGATGATTTGCAAGGGTATAATAACGAGTGACTTTATCTGCCAGCTTCCGCATGGAATGAGGCGTAGATCTGACCACCTCATACAGAAGAATAGACTCCTCATCGAGCTGAATATTCGCTGCTGTACGGAGAATGCAGCCATCCATAACAGGAAGTTTCTGCGCAAGGCGCATGGTTTCCATGATTCCAAAACGGTCGAGCGCAACACCGTTCATCAGATCGGCGAGAATAATCATATTGCCGACAAGGATTCTCTTCATATCCTCTGCTGTATCAAACAGTGCCTGTTCCTGTTTTTTCCTGGTGCTGATATATTGATTTCCCTTATTGAAAGTAACGCCTCTTTGGCGGGCTATCTGAAACCCTTTAAAGTCCAGATCGTATACCTTTAA
>OGYI01002098.1_pt1 | contig 16344 bp, 10 predicted proteins | sample 1576521 | NCBI WGS metagenome assembly OGYI01 (sample SAMEA3541484, study PRJEB24748) | human gut metagenome | biome: human gut; feature: human-associated habitat; material: faeces | place: China | collected 2012
ATATTAAGCTGAAAAAGCAGGCAGAGGAAGTTGACCTCTTTTCCGATGATGAAGTGGAAGAAGGTACACAGCCGATTTCACATGAGGATTATGAACGGCTTATCCAATATCTGGAAAAGAAAAATCCACCTGCTATTCTTCCGATTCAAATTGCGTATTATGCCGGGCTCCGTATCGGGGAAACCTGTGGTCTTACATGGCAGGACATTAACCTTGAGGAACAATGCCTGACCATAAAACGCAGTATCCGCTACGACGGCATGAAACACAAAAATATTATCGGACCAACGAAACGGAAAAAAGTAAGGATTGTTGATTTTGGAGATACGCTGACTGAAATACTGAAAGCTGCCAGAAAAGAACAGCTCAAAAACCGGATGCAGTATGGCGAATTATATCACCGCAATTACTACAAAGAAGTGCATGTGAAAAACAGGGTATATTATGAATACTATCATCTTGACGGAACACAGGAAGTCCCGACAGATTACAAAGAAATCTCCTTTGTCTGCCTGCGACCAGATGGCTCTTTGGAACTGCCGAGTACACTCAGCATTGTATGCAGATCAGTGGCAAAGAAGCTGGAAGGATTTGAAGATTTCCATTTTCACCAGTTGCGTCACACTTATACCAGCAATCTGCTTTCCAATGGAGCTGCACCGAAAGATGTACAGGAACTGTTAGGACACTCTGATGTCAGTACCACAATGAATATTTACGCTCACTCAACAAGAAAAGCAAAACGGGATTCCGCAAGACTTCTTGATAAAGTAGCGAGCAATGCTTAACTAAAAATTTCCCTTATTTCCCTTGCGGATTCCGCATAAGGGCAAAAATAAGGGAAAATACATATCATTTCACTATTTAATGGGCTGAAAAGCCTGTAAAATAAGGAAAGTTCAGGAAATCTCTCCACAAATTCCGATTTGTCTTTATCATTATACTACCACACCCAAAAACTTTTGTACATTTTTTCACACAGAGAACTTGCCACCGGCAACTTCTCTTGAACGCATGGCGACGTAAAAACCCCTCACACCATAATTGATGTAAGGGGTTTTCTATATAAGCTAATTAACGTTCTATGTTAGTCACCTACAGTGTACTATTTCTGGTTAATTGCTGCCTGTTAGGTATATTATGGTTACTGGGACATTAAGACACAATCCACTCATTTAATCATAACTAACACGATTTCTTAATTGGGTACTACTCTATAATCATACCTATGTCAATATCTTTTGCTCTAACTAATATACAAAATTGACTTTACGGTATATTGCTACATAATCAAGAACTTATTATTACTATGCTTTGATTTTAGTTTCTCCTTACATTGCTAGATACATTTTATCAAAAATCTCTTTCATACCTCTAACTATTTCAATAAGTGAATTATCATTTGTTAATAATGGTTCTATAGCAATAATTGGTAATGAAATATTCTCCGACTTAATTAAATTCTTTTTTAAATTTAACCTTTCATTTTTTTCTGAAGGATATATCGCCCAAACTCCTGCTATTTTCGAATAAAACTCATCTTTACTTGCAATGCTCAGTGCATACTTATTTGCTAATTTTGCAATATGATAATTGCATACACTTTTAAATGAAGAAAACTTAGAATCCAAAATAAAATATAAACTGTTCGTTCCTTCCTCAAATTTTACAACAAAATCTGGAGTCCAATACTTATTTTCAACTATTCGATTGTCTTCGAAAATTCTCTGAAAATGATATCCTATTGAATATAAATCTATTCCATATAATACCTTATCTCTATATATATGCGGTTCATAATATATAGAGATTTTTGTTTCACCATTTTTAGAAATATAAGGATAAAAATTATCTATATCTTTCCTTACTTCCCCCTCATATTCATGGCATTCAGATTCTCCATATTCCTTAAAATTATTTTGTATAACTGCTTCTTTTAATTTCAATAGTGTATAATATTCGAATATTCTACTAAGTTTCTTTAATCTTAAGAAACTTCCTATCGATTGTAGACTACAGTTTCCCATTTCAAACCACATAACCATTGCTTCAAAACATCTCCGATAATGAAATTTTTCTCTGAAAATAAAAGTATATCGTGGCACTTTATTCAATGAGATTACTTCACATTTTAAACATGATAAATATGCATCAAATAAATTTTCAAATGATTCTTTATAACTTTTTAATGTTCTTTGCAATTCCTTATAATAAAAAAGCACTGAATTATATGCTAAATCATAATTTGGTGGTAGTTTTTTTATTTCTTCATATGGTATTTCTAATTCAAAATTATATATTACTTCCTCTAATTCTGTACATCTATCTCTAATATACGATAGAATTGTTTGAATAAAACCTAAAACACATTTATTTTCATATGTTTCTGGACTTTCCTTTTTTGCCAAATAATGGATTTGATTAATATTATAATATTTTTGCTTTATATTAATCGGCGTAGGCGTCCTTGATTCTTGAAGACACTCAGGATGCATTATTATCCAATTAATAGTTTCTGGATCAATGTTTCCTGCATTTATTCCCTTAGAATATTTATATTGCTCATTTATAGTTTTACTTATACCTTGTTGAAATACTGGAAATGTTTCTCTCAATATTGTATAAATTGTTGATAATAATGATATCGTATCCTTATATCCTCTATTTTCTCCGTTGGAAATTTCCACTTGTTTTCTACTTGATGAATAAAAAGCATCTATGATTTGTGGATAATTATCCTCTATATCTTTAAGCATACTTTGAACATATTGACACGTTACTTTCTTTACAGCGACATATAAATTCGGAGTCTCAAAAATTTTTACATTATCATCAAAATAACATATTTCAACCTTTATATTTACCACATCAAAGCAATCTTCAAACATACGCATTTCATGTACTCGAACTACATTTGCAATTTCATCATAATAAGTATTTAGTCCCAAATCTCCCAGATATATGTATATCTCTGAAATATCACTTTCTGTTTCTAAATTTAATTCTATGCTGTACGTTCCATTTTCAACAAAAATATAATCTTTATAAAATTCAACATTATTTGTAAGTTGCTCTAATAATGGAATTGATATTTCTTGATGATAATACTCATCTCTTATTTTTATTTCCATAATTCTGTCCTATATATTGAAGTAATTAAAATAATTATGTTCTTTTTCTCCTGTTTCTATAATTCTATTCAGTATTTCTTTACTTTTAGCCAAATATTTACATGTCCCTAAGATTTCCTTCAAAAATTCTAAATATCCTTTTCCATTTCCATTAATCTGTGGTAATAATTTCTGTGCAACAGCATAATCTATAGCATTCTGTTTATCATCCATATATTCTTCTGCAACTGCGCAATATTTCACCATTGAAATAATACTTCTTGGACTTATTGCATATCCAGCTTTAGCAAATTGCTCATTCAACGTATCTATAATTTCTTTACTATATGATGAAATCTGTTTATTTTTCATTTCATCTACTGATACATTAAAATACTTCTTCAAATCACTATATGAAATAATGTTCTCTTCATTATCGATTTTTTCACTCTGTAAGGCTTTCGTCAAAAGATTATTATCTGCTTTATATTCCATACGTATAATCCACGCTCTATCCAAAAATCTAGGAGATAATACTTCTGTCGTATGATCATAATTAATCGTTGCTAAAAATCTCAACTCTTCTGTTAATTGATATTCTTTATTATTTCCAATCATTATTTTTGCTTCATCATAATCATCACTAATCTGTATAAAATCCGCCCAATAATGCTCAATCTGACTTAAATTAGCCTCATCTAGCATCACTACATATAAGGCATCTTTTAATTCCGTTTGAGCTTCCCTTGTTAACGTTTCCAAACATTTATTAAATTTAGGTTGTGTTTGTTCAAACGTTTGTGTTAATGAATTATAATATCCTATCAAATCTCTCGATGATGTCCATCCTCTTCCTACCGATATTGAAGCATATCTATTTTCATATAATCCTAATGATTTTGCAAGTATATTACATGTCGAAGTTTTTCCTGTTCCAGGTTTTCCTGCAAATACTGTCATAAAATTTTCAGATATAGTAACCAAGTAATTAATTATCTCATTTCTTTCTATTGTTCTTCCTGCTTTATCGAAAAAATCACAAACTTTATCCACTATTTCCTTTGCATTATTATAGTTTTGAATATTATAGTTTTCTATCGTCTCTTCCTTATCTTCTTTTTTGCGCTTTCCAATTTCAGAAATCATTAAGCTAATAATATCATTATCTCTTTGTGTCGATAACCATTTTAATACCTTATTCTCAATATCTACTTCCAATTCAGATACTTCTAGCTGAAGGTTCTTTTTTTCTTCCATAGCCAGCTTATTGCCTTTATCTATTATAGTTTTTTCTTTTTTTAATTCTTGAACCTCCTTTTCAACTGCTTCATATTCAGTTTGTACACTACTTAATATTCTGCTTTTATATTCATCTTTATCATTTATTAACTTTTCAATTTCTTCTGTTAATTCCTCTTTTTCTAAATTTAATTTCTCTACTTCATTTTCTTCATTTTTAAGAGTATTTTTCAATTCAAAGATTTTCTTTTCATAATCTGTCGTTTTTTTAATTACATCTTCTAAATATTCCGGATGATTTTGTAAAAAATTAAGTTTTTCTTCTTCACTTACTTTTCCTAATTTAAAATACTCATCTATAATTTGTTGCTTATATTCATCTAACTCATTAAATTTAGATAATACACTTATAACACGATCAATTCTTTCTTGCGTAAGTATCGAATGATTTCCTTGTATTTCTGGATGTTTCTCCAACAAATTTTTCAAATCTCTCAATACGCTATCTGCATTTGCATTCACATTTTCTAATGCCTTACTTTCAGTTAACACTTTTTGCATCTCTTGAAATAATGTTTCATCATCTATAAATTCCATTTTCTCAACGATTCTAACATTATCATTCAATACACTTAAATTACTAATAAAATATCTCTTAGGATCTGTATTATTAGATGTTACTTGTGCCACATTTTTATATGGTTCAATATCATCATTTTTGTACTTAAAAACAAAATCATCACCTGGTACAATCTTAATTTTTTTCTTTGTTGTAATCTCTTCTTCACTTGGAATGTATTTAAACGGACCATAACAATATTCACCTATTTGTATTAAAAAGGTATTATTTAATGGCAAATCATTCAATGGTAATATTCGTGCATGTTTATCTCTTAATATTTCATCGATTGTTTTATCTTTTATTTCAATAATTTCAACCAATTCATCTCTTGCTAAAGATTCAATATCACTAATTTTAGCAACATACTTACACATATTTGAATAAGCATCAAAAGGATTATAATTTGAAGCAATATTCTCTGTATCAAAAGAAATTTTAATTAATTTATTTAAATATTCTTCTAAATTTTCATTTTGCTTTTTAGGCAAAAAAATCGTTCCTCTCTCTGGATATTCATTTTTCTTATTTTCTATACTATGAATTTGTCCATTACTATCATATTCAAATTGTGGATATAAATAACAAGCTGTATCACTTGTTATTTTTAATGACGCTAACAAATATTTTTGCATAATCTCATTTTGTGATTTATTATCACATTCTCCCTTCTTAAATATATATTCATTATAACATATTACCAAAAACAAGACATCTTTTTTCACATTTTCATTTTATTCAAATAGAAAAATAAGCAGATATCATGAAAGTCGTACTATTTTCGAAATATCTGCTTATTCTATTCACTTTTTATCTTTCTTTCTATTCTGATTTACTTCCTCATCATATTGAAGATTTTTACTAAAATGTAGCGTCTCTGATATTATGGAATATATTGATGATGAAGAATAAGCAGATACCAAGAAAGCCACAAAGCTTTCGGAGTATCTGCTTATTCTATTCCCTTCACCTATCACTTACGCTTCTTTTTCTCTGTCCGACATATCTCATACATAGATACAACCAGTTTCATTCCTTCGATCATCACACTTAACAAACTACTTTTTTTCATTCGTTATTCATTCCTTTCTGCTTCTATATTTTCAAGGAGCATAATACAGGCTAAAGCTAACATCATCCCCACTCCAAATGCTATATATTCTTTCATCTTACGACCTTTCTTTTTGATACCAGATAATCGTTATTCCAATTTCACTGCTAACTATGTAGAGGTCTGCATAATACTCTTCCTGTCTATCGGAATATAAAATATCTTGAAATTCCCGTTCCTCTTCACAGGTATGATACTTCTTTAATACTTCCTCGTAAGCCTGTTTTGTCCGGCTTACATCGTCGTCTATAATCAATATGACACATCCTCCGTCATCATCCATACTTCTTCCTACTCCATAGTAACTGTCCAACAATTCTACTGTAGAAATAATTCGCTCCTTAACCTTAGACGGCAAATTATACTCGGTACAAGTATCTCTGATTCGGTCTTTCTGTGTTGCTGTCCAAAAGTATCTCAACATCTTAAATCACTCCTATATCTCTTAAATGTTCCTCATACATACAATAAATCACATAAATTCTTCCACCGTTCTCTGGTAAGATAATATCGTAACTGTACCATCTCTTTTTCTTCTTCATTGGATGTTTCTTCCCCTTAATTACAATATAGAAGAAATTATTATCTGGAATCTCAACCTCATTACAGTTTAGATTCAATTCATCCAGAACGTCTACCTCATCATCTTTTATCGGATTCAGTATGATTGCTACATATCCCTTTTTCCCCAGAGTCTTTTTATCCAGAATATCCTCCACATGTTCTAATATTTCTCTTGGAATTTTATACTTTGACATATACGGATTAACCTGTCTCAACATTTTCAGTTCTCGTCTTTTTCTTACTGTAATATGCATACTATTCACCAGCCCTTCCTTCAGCAGACTTTTCTGTAGACTTCACTTTCTTCTCGACTTTCTTCGTCTTTTTCTTTTCAGATGTTTTATCTGTTTTTAGACTCTTTTCCAATTCCTCTAACATTTCTTTCACTGGAAAATCTATCAACTTCCATTTATCTTTTGGATAATGCAGTCCTAAATAAAGCGGATGAATACCGTAACTTTTCTTGGTACTCAGACAATCTACTGTAATACACTTTGCACTCAATCCCTTTTCCATTAACATAGTCAGTAAATCTATCTTTGCCTTAATCGTATTCTTATGTGTTGCCATTGAATTTCCCCACGCAACTACAATGTCATAAGTCTTGATATCTTTTGTTTCTAATATCTCTTCAATATAAGCAAGACTGTTACCCTGTAACTGACTGACACTTGGCTTTCCGTTTACGACCGTTGCATACAGATTCAACATTCTCAGTTCTCCCCATCCAAAATCATTTGCATGGTTTAACAGGTGCATATTTGATACGTCCAACATTCCACAGTTTTCTACTGATATGGTTGGATACATTCCTATAGCAATTGCTTTCTTCCCTTTCTCATTCCATGTTCTCTGTACTTCAAAAGTGCTCTTTCCATCATCTGTTCCGATTGCTGACACGTTCATAGATATTGTATTTTTCATCATAATTTTTCATCCTTTCATCACAATAAAATAAGGGAAACCGACTTCTTTTTTTTCGTCTGTTTCCCTTTTTCTCATTTTATTCATTTCAAGCTTTCTCATCCTAATATTTCATGATTGTTATTAACGGTACTGTATTGTTAATCCTGTCTTATGTAGACTTCTACGATAAGGTCTTTCCACTGTACTGCTCTTATAAAATTACCAAATGCTTTTCTGTACTTCTTTGCTTCTTCAAAATTCAGTGTAAATCTGTCATATAAAACATACTTAGATTCATCAAAAGAAGTTTCTGTATCATACTCTTCACCTTGGATATACCATTTAAAAGCGCCGTTTTCCATTGGTGTGATTCTTGCTATAACAGCGTCTACCAGTTCGTCACTTAACTGTTTCTGATTCAAATCACACACACCATTCAGATATTCTTTTATTTTTTTAATCTCTCCTTCTACTTCTACAGGCTCATTATCCTCTTCATCCTGTGACAATATTGCCAGTTCATTCTTAATCTGTAACATCCGTTCATCAATCGTACATTTCTTGTCTTCGAACTCTTCACTACCGATCAAGTCATCCAGTTTCATATCTACAAGATTACTCATACGGTTCTTTAATCTTTCCGATTCTCTTTTCAGTTTTTCTATCTGATATTCACGATCTGTAATTCCAGTCTCTTCACTGTAATTATCCTGAATATCCTGAAGCAATTCTTCTACTGAACTTTTCTGGTCTTTCCATAACCTTTCCAGAATACTTTTAGCCATGAAGTCTAGTTTCCATTCACAGATAGACGGCACATTACAATATCCCGTACCATCCAATCCCTGTTTTTCATGGAAACTTCTTTTACGGTAGCGGATTTGATGTCTGCACTGATATCCATTACTGACCTCACCATTTTTATTGGTTCTCCATTTGTATTTTCCGTACACACTGCCACATTCACATACCAGATGTCTGCACCACTTATCTTTTGATATCGGTTTAGAACATTTTCTACCGTCTACGATAACTACTTTCTTACTCTTTATTGCCTGTACTCTGTTCCAAGTCTCTTCTGATACAATCGCCGGAAAGTTACCTTTGACATATTCATATTGGCTGACATCCCGTACCGTTACCCTTTTATGTCCCAGAAAGTTTTTCGTATAGGATTTATTGTAACTGATATAACCGGCATATGTCTTATTATTTAATATCCGTAGTACTGACAAATGTTCCCAGTTGTATGTTCCATCTGCCTTTTTCCTTTTCATCTCTACCATTTTACCTGCGATAGTTTTTGCTCCCATCCCAGTTAAATACAGGTCATAAATCATTCTTACGGTTTCGGCTTCTTCCTCTATGATTTCATATGTGTTATCTATGGACTTTTTCCCTTTGATCAGTCTGTATCCTAAGATATTTCCATTACCATAAAGGACACCTTTTTCTCTGGATATTCTCTGTCCGGCTCTTACTCTTTCACTGATATGTTTTGATTCTTCCTGTGCCATTGCAGACATAATCGTAAGTCTTAACTCCCCATCCTGTTCCAATGACCAGATACCATCATTGTAAAAGAATACTTCTACACCCCACTCTCTCAGTTGTCTTGTGTACTGTAAGCTGTCTACCGTATTACGTGCAAATCTTGATACTTCACGAGTACAGATAAGGTCAAAGTCACCTTTCTCTGCATCTTTTATCATTTGCATGAATCCCTCTCTCTTCTTTGCCTGTGTACCTGTCACACCTTTATCCACATATACATTAACTTTTTCCCAGTTCGGATGTTCTGCCAGAATCGTCTCGTACCATTGAAGCTGATTACTTAATGCATTAACCTGTTCCTCATGTTGTGTAGATACTCTTCCGTAAAAACATACCCGGACTTTATCATGGATACTTGTTCTTGACCTGTTACTGATACACATTGCTTGCATCTTATAAGCCAAATTGTCCATTATGCTCGTTCCTTCCTCCTGTACTGTTTCACAACTTTCTTGTATGTCGAATGATTGATTTTATTATTTATGAATAACATCTTTATCAAAAGTGGTTTCATCTCCAACTCTTTTGTATCCTGATGTTCCATATATTCCTCCTTTCTCTTACTCAATCATTCATAAAAATAATATTACTTTGAAAAATACGATAATTACGAATGGTTGATAAGAATTACTTCCACCTGTTCCACCGCCCTTTTAGTCTTGTGAAGCTTGCGCTTCACGCTTTTCTTTTTTTTGGGGGGGCGTGTGCACGATTGTTTATCGTGCACCATCAGAATATCTGCAGGTCTTCGTCACTTCGTGTCTTCGCTTCTGCATATATTCTGACCCCTCCGTCTACTTTGTGTTCGTGGATGTGGTAGTCTGTCGCTGTGGTGTTTGTTGATGTTTCCTTTTTTCTTCTGTCTGTTTGTGTTATCGTGGTTGTCCTGTGTTGTTATTCATTCAACATTCATACAGAACAATCATTACAATTACCCATCGTCACTACGTCACTAACTTTTTTATAATGGGGAAAAAATATATAAATAATTTTCCCCTCTTACCGACGAAACGACGAATTATTCTTCATCAAACTCCTCTTCTAAGTTCTTATTGGTTATCACATAAAGACGTTCCTTACCTCGTTTTTGTTCAAAATCCAGTCCATACACCTCACTTAATTCATCTCTGATTAAAATAAATGCCTTGGTTAATCTCGAACCATCTTTGGGAAGGGTCGATTTATCAATTCCTTTTTGGAGTGCGATGTGTTTTAACTCATTTAGACATTCTGTCGGTGTATTTACATATTCATATTTATCAGCCATAAGTTCTTTCAAACATATGGCTATGGAACTTGATTCCAGTATACTTAATGACAAATTAAGCCTATTTTGGAATAATATATCAGATATTTTATCTTCTTCGATACCTAATACTCTTCCAATTTTAATAGCTTTTTCATGGAAGTCAGCTAGACGAATCTTGTGTCTTGCTTTTACTTTCTTCCTGTCACTCAATACACCAGCAATCGTATTAAAGATTGCACCCAATATGAACGGTAAATCTTTTTGAAAGCTTGCCATAACACTCTGCTCTGTTTTTATTTCAGATTTTTCAAATCTACTCAGAGCTATCAGACACGAACGGTCAACAAGGTCAGAAGACCTTGCAACCCCATTGATAGATGTTATACCTATGATGGAGTGAAGCTTCACGATTCTTTCTTCGGTATCTGTATACAACCGTCTTGTAGTATCGCTTGCCCCTGTTACCGCACTGCAAAGTAAGTCCGATATGGCTTTTGATATAAAGCTTACGTTGTCGAAACAGGTAAAATAACTTTTGGATAATCGGAGTACAATCGCTTCTTTGTTACTTGTATAAGCACATATTCCAGAATCTTTTGGATCGATTATCATTTCCAGCTTTTTCAAACATTCTGATTTTCCAGAGCCTTTTTCTCCCTGTATCAGAATTACTGGATGATTGAAGTTCATTCCTAACATACTAGAAACAATCAATATGCTAATGAGAATGACATCGTCTTCATCTTTAACATTGAAATGCTTTCTGATATACGGTAATAACTCTTCCGGCATAACGCTTAAATCTGGTTCTACCTGATTCTTAAAGTTCCTGTCTGTATAAAACATGAAGTCAGGTGTCTCTTCAATCTCACACTCTCCATCTTCTATACGGACACTTGTATTATTATCCGTATTTAACTGATAAATGAGCATTCTTCCTTTTGTGTAAATACGATGATTTCGTTGTATTTTATTCTTGGATTCATAACACTCTACTTCGATAATGCTTATGATCTCTTGAACTTCTTTATCGTTCAACAACTCACCATATTCTTTCTTCCAGAATGACTTAAAAGCTATTCTGAAATTTGAAGAAGTGATATTGAAAATTTCCTTGTTTCCGTTGTGCGGGATGGAACAAAGGTATGTTCCATCTTCCGCTTTTCCAACGGCAATTTTTTTCGATTTGAGGAGTCTGTAGAGTCTTTTGTCATTAGACATCTATATCATCCTCCTCAAAATCATCTTCTACATAATCGTCTTCAAAATCTTCCTCTGGAATTGTCTCAATTTTGTCTACGACTAATTGACCGTGGTCGTCATAATATATTCCGACCATCAATTCATAGTCATATAACTTATCAAAATTTACAACTCCTGACCTGTCTATCCCCTCTACTTCTTCCATTAATTTCATAATTTGGAAGTTATATCCTGGTTCTAAACAATACGATTTCCGTACCTCAATCTGCTGACCAAATGCATTGATATCCAGATTAAGGTTCAAATAAGTTTTTCCTGTTCGATCAGAAGTTTTAACATTATACTCTTTTACTTCTCCTCGATACAGTCCTGCTTTTAAATAGCTTAATTTCATACTAAATCCTCCTCATCTAATTCTATGTCTTCAGCTACCTGTAACTCTTCAATAAATGGTTCTCCCCATTTATTGTATGTAATGGTTACTTTGAAGAAGTGGTTATATAACTTTTTAAAATTCACCTCTCCATTTTCCTTTAATCCATCAACATCTTTCATAATTTGTACGATGTTGATGTTCTTTCCGATGTCCAGACAATAAGATTTTTGTAAATCTACTTTCCGTCCTTCCACCTTGATAGTAAGCGTTAGGTTTAAGTATGTTAAACCCGTTTTGCAAGAAGTTTTAATATTATAGCTTTTGATGCGTCCGATATATAATCCCGAACGTAATTTTAATAAATGCATAATATTATCTCCTTTCTTTTTTGATAAATGATTTCCTACCTACTCAATCCATGTATGCATCCATTTCTTGAATAAGTGGAAGTCATTTGTTTACGGGTAACCTTGTATTAATACAAATTTATTTAAGATATCTTCTATATCTACTATAAAACAAATGGCTTCTTTTCAACATATGGAGGGAAAAATACTTTTTTCATGCAATCACGACCACTGGCTTAGCCGGTGGTTTATTTGTTTCCTAAAGTTTCATTTTGGAGAACATCCAAAAACTCCACAACATAAAACAGAGCCTTGCCCTAACAAAAAAAAATTGACAACCATTATAGGTCATCAATTTCTGATTTTATTCTCACCGTTCACATCATTCTTCATTTCAATTACTGATTCCAACATCTCTATACACTGAGTCAACATATCTCTTCTTTTATTTAAATAATCTAAATATTCCGCTGTCTTTCCCTCATTTACATATCTTTCATATATATATCGTTCTATCAAGATAATACTCTCACTGTTCTTTATATCTATAATTTTTCCTTGATATAATTTTTTTGGCATTTGTTTATTCAGTTTCAAGTTTCCCTTATCATCGCCATATAAAATATGATACATAATTTTTACATTTTTAGCATATCTCTTTTCTTTAAAAATAGGATTTTTTTTGGCTAATTTATCCATTACTTTTAAAACATATTTCAATCTATTTCTAATTTCATTTCTATCACTAGGCTTTCGTTCCGTTTCATTTGGTAGTATATATTCCATCAACTCCTTTATCTTTGAATGATTTATATATGATTCTGAATAGATAATCTTATCTTTATCTTCCCTTGTTAAATTTATCGAACCTGTATTTAGACATTCTATCAGCTCCTTTATCTTAGAATCATTTATATATGATTCTAAATAGGCAGTCTTATCTTTATATTCTTTTTTTGAAATATTGTAATTTTCTTTATCTTCTTTTATTAAATTCATTGAAACCGTATTTAGATATTCAAAATATCGTTTAAAATATATCATGTACACATGCATTGCAAAATGAAAGAAGACATTACTATTATATTTATCTCTGATAATATTTTCTTGTACTTCATTTAACCATTCAAATATTTTTTTGTATAAACTATCGAATTGCTCTAACCAATCTTGTTGATTATACTCTACCAAATTTTTAAAACTACTTACGCTAAAAGTATCAATCATAAATCGCATACAACTCATATACAAAAACACAACTATATCAGTTGCCTCTAACTTATTAACCCTTTGTATTTCCCTTAGATATAATTTATCTATAATTCCGTTCAAAAATCCCAAACAAATTTCTGCCGAATGAATTTCTAATATTATCTGCAAACTTTTATACAACTTCTGTTTATCTTCTCGGAGTATATCATAATATTCTTTGTCATATAATTCCGTTACTTCATTTAGTCCCATTTTTATATCTTTTAAATTTTCTTTCACTTCTTTATCGCTACTATTATCTGAGTAACCACGCATTCTTTCATCTTTATAATATTCTACATTTCTGAATCTTTTATCCGCAAAAAATAAGTGCTCATTAAACTTCTTAATTAACGTTTCTTCATTCTGAATGAATGGTTCAATTTTAAGATTTTCATAAGTACCTCCTACTACCCAAAAATAAATTACTAATTTTTCTATCTTTGAATCTACATTTATATCTTTTATATTTTTAATTAATTTCTGATTTGGCAATACTTTTGTCCTTGATTCTTCTCTTTTTAATACTTTTCTTTTTGAATGTGTTAGTACCATGTAAGTTAACTGAAAAAGGAATCTATCTAGTTCCTCATATTGTGTTATATCAAATTCTATTTCTTTTAATTGATTAGCTATAGTTTTTCCCTTTGTTGTTTCGTAATAACATGCTTTCTTTAATCTGTCTATGGCATGTTTCTTGTCATCTTTATAATAATCAGGTAATAAATCAGAGTACATTTTTATTTTTTGATTTCCAGACATATTTCTAATTTCTTTCATTTTACGTTTTCCTCGCATAAAATTGATAAAAATCTAAATTCTTAAAAAAAAAATAGAAAACCCCTTACACAGTTTAAAGTGTGTAAAGAGTTTTCTATAAATTATTAACACTTTTCTATATTCTATTTTTTAGTGTCCTATTTCTGGTTAATTGCTGCCTGAGCTGCTGCAAGACGAGCGATTGGTACACGGAATGGTGAGCAAGATACATAGTCAAGACCGATCTTATTGCAGAATTCTACTGAAGATGGATCTCCACCGTGCTCTCCACAGATACCAACGTGAAGGTTTGGATTAACCGGCTTACCTAATTCGATAGCCATTTTCATTAATTTACCAACACCTGTCTGGTCAAGCTTAGCAAATGGATCGTTCTCGAAGATCTTAGCATCATAGTAAGCATCTAAGAACTTACCGGCATCGTCACGAGAGAATCCGTATGTCATCTGTGTTAAATCGTTTGTACCGAAGCAGAAGAAGTCAGCTTCTGAAGCGATCTGATCAGCAGTCAGAGCTGCTCTTGGGATCTCGATCATTGTTCCAACTTCGTACTCAAGGTCGCTGCCTGCTGCTGCGATCTCAGCGTCTGCTGTCTCTACTACAAATTTCTTAACATATTTAAGTTCTTTGATGTCCCCAACGAGTGGGATCATGATCTCTGGTTTTACGTTCCAGTCTGGGTGAGCTTTCTTTACATTGATTGCAGCACGGATAACAGCTCTTGTCTGCATCTTAGCAATCTCTGGATATGTTACTGCAAGACGGCATCCACGGTGTCCCATCATTGGGTTGAACTCATGAAGGCTGTCGATGATTGTCTTGATCTGCTCAACAGTTTTACCCTGAGCGTCAGCAAGTTTCTTAATGTCTTCCTCTTCTGTAGGAACGAACTCATGAAGCGGTGGATCAAGGAAACGGATAGTAACCGGGTTACCTTCCAGTGCTTCGTACAGTTTTTCGAAGTCTCCCTGCTGTTCTGGAAGTATCTTAGCAAGTGCTGCTTCTCTTTCTTCTTCCGTCTCTGAGCAGATCATTTCACGGAATGCATCGATTCTGTTGCCTTCGAAGAACATATGCTCTGTACGGCAAAGTCCGATACCTTCTGCACCAAGCTCGCGAGCTTTCTTAGCATCAGCCGGTGTATCAGCATTAGTACGAACTTTCATAGTTCTGTACTTATCAGCCCATCCCATGATTCTTCCGAACTCACCTGCGATTGTAGCGTCTACAGTCGGGATGATTCCGTCATAAATGTTACCAGTAGAACCATCAAGTGAGATGCAGTCTCCTTCATGATATTCTTTTCCGGCAAGTGTAAATTTCTTATTAGCTTCGTCCATTGCGATGTCACCGCAGCCAGATACACAGCATGTACCCATACCACGGGCAACTACGGCTGCGTGAGAGGTCATACCACCACGAACGGTTAAGATACCCTGAGCAACCTTCATACCGGTAATGTCTTCCGGAGAGGTCTCAAGACGAACTAAGACAACCTTCTCGCCCTTTTCAGCCCATTTCTCAGCATCCTCTGCAGTGAATACAACTTTACCGCAAGCAGCACCCGGAGAAGCACCTAAGCCTTTTCCAAGCGGAGTAGCTGCCTTTAATGCAGCAGCGTCAAACTGCGGATGCAGCAGTGTATCGAGGTTACGCGGGTCGATCATAGCGACTGCTTCTTCCTCTGTCTTATGGCCTTCATCTACCAGGTCGCAAGCGATCTGCAGAGCTGCCTGAGCAGTTCTCTTACCGTTACGGCACTGTAACATATAAAGTTTACGGTTCTCTACAGTAAACTCCATATCCTGCATATCATGGTAGTGGTTCTCAAGCACATCGCAAACCTTGATGAAATCTGCATATGCTTCCGGGAACTCCTGCTCCATCTGAGCGATCGGCATCGGAGTACGAACACCAGCAACTACGTCCTCGCCCTGTGCGTTCTTTAAGAACTCGCCCATCAGGTGCTTCTCGCCGGTAGCAGGATCTCTGGTGAAGGCAACGCCGGTACCGGAGGTCTCGCCCATGTTTCCGA